>Ga0068714_10000184_pt1 | contig 141026 bp, 103 predicted proteins | sample MTBNYHSulfiMetaG_FD_62988 | JGI IMG/M metagenome (GOLD analysis project Ga0068714, IMG submission 62988) | Enrichment culture microbial communities from rom New York Harbor, USA that are MTBE-degrading - MTBE-NYH (New York Harbor Sulfidogenic)... | ecosystem: Environmental > Aquatic > Marine...
AGCCATACCAACCTCCTTGTTGTATATGGTTTTGGTTTACCACTACAACCATCGGGCGGTTGGTATTTTTTTGTTCGGAAAACATCGAAATTAGTCGCCTAAAAAGTGCGAAAGTTCACTCTTTGATAACACTTTTTAACCACTTAAATTAAATTAAATACTTTCTGCTGTTTTCAATCACTCTATCTGTTTGTTTGGAAACGACCTGCACATATCTTGTAGCCATCTTCAGATTAGCATGACCGAGAAGCCTTTGAACCGCAAAGGGATCTCCTGATCTTGCGGTAATAAGATATTCCATCCAGTCGTAACCGTATGTTCAATCCTATTTTTCATGGAAAGTTCTTTTAAAAATGCATTTTTAGGCAAAAAACTAATGTCCGTTTATAATCAATTTGAGGCAAATAAGCTTCGATGGAGACAAAACAGAGACTTGGATTTATAAATGTGTATTGAATTATTAAGCGTCTTATCACATCTTTTTAGAAAGTTCGTTGAACAGATTAGCTAAGCCAGTGAGGACTTCCTTTTTTGGTATCGGCAGTTTCAGATGACGTTGGCCGGTAGCTTTATCCGTTTCAATTTTTAATCCGGAAAGTGCTTTAGAAATTGTCTGCTGTTGTTGACTTTTCTGGCCAAGTAGTGTTTGGCCCAGTTTGTCAAGGAATGATAAGCCCGTTGAAACGAGCTCGTCCCAATCCTGCCGCTGTATTATTTCTGGGATTTCCCCCTTTTCTTTTTCAACTGAACTTTCCTGTTCTTTAACATCACCGCTTCCTCCAGCCTTGGCTTGTTGAGGCATTGATTCAGGGATGGCAGTTGTGGCTTTATCGACCGAGTCCATAAAACGTTTAAGCCTTGTTCCGCCGAGGAAGACCTCATCTTTTCCTTTGTCAAGAACACCAGAAAAGAGAGACTGCTTAAATGACAGCAGTGAAAGCATTCCATGCTCGATTGTGCCCTGAGCTACGAAGTTTACTACCCGTACAGGTCGATGCTGACCAAGGCGGTGAATCCGTCCAATACGTTGTTCGAGTATTGCAGGGTTCCAGGGCAAATCCATATTAATCACAGCTGAGGCATTTTGCAGATTCAACCCCACTCCGCCGGCATCTGTCGAAAGAAATACTCGGCAGTCAGGGTCATTTTTGAATTGTCTTATCAAATCCTTCCTTTTTGGACCTGGGATTCTACCGTGAAACAACACATAATTGCGATTGGATGATTCGAGACGTCCCAAAAGTATCTCATGTGTGCCCAGCCATTGGCTGAATATCACCACCTTTGCGTTTGGTTGCTCAAATACCTCATCGAGTACTGAGATAAGCTCGTCGGCCTTAACACCGAAGTCTGTCTTTTTGTCAAGAAGATAGGTGCTGTTGCAACTCATTCGCATATTCTGCAAGGCAATCATAAGTATTCTCTGGTCGGTTTCAGATAAGAAACCAAGTCGCCGCCATTTGGCAACGATGCGTGCAACAGTTTCCCGGTTTTCTTCGTGATGTTTCATCTGCTCACTGGTCATTGGAACAAAATAATTCTTTTCCAGACGTTCCGGCAGTTCTTTCAAAACTTCCTTTTTGGTACGTCGAACAAGGATCGGTTCCAATGATTTGGCAATCTTGGAAAGATTACGATATCCTATTACTCGACCATCTTCATCTATATGCTGATGTTCGGCGAGGAAACGGAACATCGGCCCAAGATGGAAACGGTCGACAAATTCAACAATAGAGTGTAATTCTTCCAACCTATTTTCCAAAGGTGTGCCAGTAAGCACAAGGGCATATTTTGAATCAATCTTTTTTACGTTTTGTGCTCTTTGGGTTTTCCAGTTTTTGATTCGCTGGGCTTCATCAAGGATAATCATTTCTGGTGCCCATTTGCTAATAAGTTCAAGATCGCGCTGGATAACTTCATAATTGATGATCTTATAAAATGATTTGGATGCATAAAGCCTGACCCGTTTTGCCAGCGATCCTTCTACGACTTCCGTTGAACGGTCACAGAATTTTTCTATTTCCTGTTTCCACTGATACTTCAGCGAAGTCGGAGAGATAATTAATACTCGCTCAAGGCCGACTGTTCTGGCCAATATCTCAACTGCCGCAATTGCCTGAATAGTTTTGCCAAGACCCATATCATCGGCAATCAGGCTTCGTCCTGCTTTTGCAGCAAATAAAGCCCCTTTGCGCTGATAAGGATATAATGAGACCTTTAGCAGCTTTTTGAAAGCAACACTATTGACGCCGCTTGGGAATGCTTTTTCAATTCGCTTCTTCAGAATAGCCTGGTCCCTGACTTGGGCAATAAATTCTATTGTGTCATCATAGCAACGCAAATCATGCTTAACCACTCCGGCTCTTCTCGTAAACGTGTCGAATTGAGAGTAGCCTTGTGGTTTTAGGATTCCGTACTTATCAAAGTAACGTGAGGTAAGTTCCAGAAGAGATTCTGGGCAATTCATTCCGGGGCTGAACATCACTTCCCGCTTGGCACCGTAACGCAAATAAATTTCTGAATAGGTTGGCTGGAAACCATCTGCAAAAGCCTTTTTGCCGCCACGTTTTCGCTGAAGTTTGGCAAGTGTAAATTCGATATGCTTGCAGGTTCCAAGGGTATTAACCGCAAAATCCGGGCACGAACAGTAATTGCTCCCGATTCGCTGACCGCGGATTGCAACACGATATTCACCATCGGTCTGCGGATTGGTAACAATAAATTCAGAGAAAAGTGATTTCTCACCAATGTTCTTAAGCCGAAAATTCTGCTTCTGAGCAAACTGTTTGCGTAAAGCAATCTGCCATTGCTCCAAAGGCATATCTTCTGGTTTTCGCAGATGTGAAATCTTTTTGCTTTTACGACCTTTCAATGATTTTCTTTTTGTTTTACGTTTTACTACTTTGGCCATATCCATATCCTTTGTATTAATAATTTACCAATCTATTCTGTATTACTCGATACATTGTAGCCAATGGCTTTATAACCCTGTAACCTGCGACCAAACATTTTGGCAAGCATCGGCACATTTGTATCAGCATAATCATAAATTATAACTTCGCTTTTGCTGTGATGATCACGATGAAGACGACCAGCATATTGAGCGATTGTGCCTTTCCATGAAATCGGTAAAGCTAAGAAAAGTGTGTCAAGGCGAGGTTGGTCGAAGCCTTCGCCAAGATAACGGCCTGTTGCTAAAATCAAGCTGGATTTTCCCTCTGAAAAATTGTTTAGCTTTTCTTGAGTAGCAGCCAGTTGTTTTTTGCCCATGCCACCCTTGAAGACAATCAGATTATCAATGCGATCTTCAAGCATTTCTCTGAAATATTCCAGATGTTCACGGCGTTCGGTCAGCAACGCAGGGAAACGACCATTATAAATTGCTTCCATAACATCTTTCACAATCATGGTATTTCTAGGAACGTGATGCACTAATGCAGCATACAAATCACTGATCGCCACTTTTTCTTTCACTTGTAAATCTGGCGGCAACTCAAAGAAAGTATTTCTGATAATCAGCCTATGATTGAACGCTCGCTTTTCTGCTTGCGATTTTGCACAGACTCTGTAACGAACAGGGCCACAATTCATATAAATAATTGGATGGTGACCATCTTTTCGAGTTACCGTAGCGGAAAGTCCAGTAATATATTTGCCCTTAAACTGCCTGGCGATTGCTTCGAAGCTGGGTGCGGAAATGTGGTGGCATTCATCTATTACAAGATGGCCATAGTTGGCAACAATATCGTTAACTTTACCCTTTTTGCTTAAGCTTTGAATTATTGCTATATCAATTTTGCCTCTGGGTTTGTGTTTACCAGCACCAATTTGACCGATCTGTTTACTGTCAATATCAAGAAACTGTCCCAACCGAATTCTCCATTGTTCCTGAAGTTGACGGCGATGTACCAGGACAAGTGTATTGACCTGTCGTTTAGCTATTATGTAGCCAGCAATAACGGTTTTACCAAAAGCTGTTGTTGCTGCGAGAATACCATCGTTATGCTTAAGTAATGCCTCAGCCGCTTTTTCTTGCTCAGGATAAAGCCGGCCATTAAACTTTACATCAATCTTTTCACTACTGAATTGTTTGTCTTGAATTATAAGCTGGATATGCAACTCCTCCAGCAAACCAGCTACATCATCGAGACAGCCCCTCGGCAAAGCTATGTGCTTGCTGAAATCTTCGGCGCAGCAAATAACCCGCGGGGTATTATAAGTTGGCATCCGCATAGCTTGTTTTTGATAGAATTCCGGATTTTGAAAAGCAGCCAAGCGCATCAACGCATTACGCAAAGAAGGTGATAAATCGTCCTTGGGAATAAAAATCTGATTCGCTAATACTACTTCGATACTTTTAGGAAATGGCCCGACAATCTGGCATTTCTTTTTGCCAGAGGGTGGCGTTCCCCATGGTTTGTCATTCTCTTCTGTAATTGGAATTCGTAAACCAATTATTTTACCTTTTTCGCAAGCATTTTTGAATAGTATTTCAACTTGGTCCCTCCCGATTTTTATTATGTTGCTGAGATATTGCCATTGATCCGGATATGGCTTAAAGTTTTCATCAAGAAAGACGGAATTGCCGTCCTCTCTTGGTTTCTTTTGCAGGGGCAGAGCAATCAAATTTCCAAGCCCGCCTTGAGGCAAGGTGTCCTGATTAGGAATAAACCGGTCATAGGAGTCAAGACCCAATTCCGGACGATGTTCCATCGTCTCAGTCAGAATATAACTGGCAATTGCTCGTGCCTTCATACAGGAAATCGGTTCATCAAAAAACATCCAGACATGACCGCCATGGCCGGAACGAGAGCGTTCAATTGAAATTGGAACGTTCATCTCTGCACAAGTTTTTGCGTAAGCCTGAATATCCTTCTGCCAGGTTGATTTGTCAAAGTCAGCTGCCAAAAACCAGCATTTCTCATCCAGCAACATGGGGTAGATACCTATTGTAAAATCTTTGTTGCCATACTCTTGAGGGTTATTGCCTCGCAAATGCCATTCAATGATATCATCCGTAACCGGAATATATTCTCTATAGCTACAATCAGAACATTTAACTTTAGGCTTTACACAAACCCCTCTGGCCCATTCGTTTTTACATGAAGGTTGATAGCCAGACTTCCCTGTTCTAATACTTTCAAATCGGCGCGGATAAACATCTTCTCTGCCCCGAAACAAACTGCGAAATAATTTAATCTTATCGGTTGTTGAAGAAACGTCGCAAAGTCCATCTACGATACAAATATTCATTCTACAAGAAATCGTTGAAATATTTTCAAGATGAGTTATCTCTTGCATAATTTGCTTTCGTCTGGATTCTATATCAGCTAACTCTTGGCAAAGCTGGTTTAGTATATGTTTTTTATCGCGATCCACTAATGAATTTCCAGAAAACATGTTTTGATTTGGCTATGTACTATTTATCCGTTTTTCAAGATCTGAAAGTTGCTTTAGAATACTTTCAAATTTAGGTGGTTCATTGAAAAACATAGCTGACATTTCTCGATAATCTCGTCCAATAACAAGTAATCTCTCATTACGGGGTATCAGATGAAAACTGCCCGGACGAGCCTGGTCATATTTAGCCCAACCGGAATGATAAAACAGGTTTTTGTGATTTGTTACGCTTTTAAGCAGTTCAATGTCTGCCAATGCATCATCAACAACCTGAGCCTGGCTCATCGCTGCGACATCGGCATAATGACGCGAATAACGCAAAGGTATTGCTTTGCTCAGTGGCCGATGGTACTCTGCATGAAGAATTGTCGCTTTTTCCCAAAACGTTCGTCTGGCAACAACCGTCGCTATAGAACACACCGGTTCGGTAAACAATTTTGGGAAATGCTCTGCGGCAAATGGTGTAACATCATAATATTCGTTAGGCACAGGTTCTGCGTGTGTGCCTAATTCGAGGATTACCCGTGGCCGGATATAATCGAGCTTTGCTTCTATGGAAGTTGGGTACTCAAATTCAACGATGTTTGGATCATTAGAATTAATCTGTAATCGCCAATCATCCGCTCCTAAAATATCCTTGATTCTTGCACTCAATATGGGAACAAGTTTCCTTGCTATGTAATCTTGGCATACAGTCAACATTTCATTGAGTAAAATAGCACGTTTCGTATATGAAAGTTCTACTCGACGTGGGTCTTTCTTGCCAACAAAACCAAGTTTTTCAAAATCGACAGCAATATCAAGGTCTTCTGAGAATCTCTGGATCAAGCTGAAGCATTTTGACAAGCTTGTCCCGCCCTTGAAAATTAACCTCCTGTCAAATTCTTCAATTGTAAATAACTGCTTGAGTATCCAGCATACCCAAAAATCCTTTTCAATAATAACAGGGTTTAGCCCCATACGAGCAGCAGTTTCATTAAAGAGGTCCGCTCTGTCAGAACTGCTTAATTTTGCAACTATATCCACACTCAATCCTTTGCAATTTTTTGTACGATTTCATATATCCATTCTGTACTGTAGTTAATGTTTTCGAGGAGATCATTTTTCTCATTGCGGGATAATTTATGTTTTAGATGCGCAATTATTTCATCTCCTGTCCGGTCTTTACCAAAATATCTTAAGGCCTGTACAACCAGTCCGGAGATATAACTATCTGCATATATTTCTTTAGGGCGGGCGTGTTTGAAATAGATTACCCTGTTATTAATCTTAAGTTCCTTGGTTGGGCCATCCGACAAATACGTAATCTTGGCAGGTACTTGCTGTGACAAACCTAAACGGTTTGCGGCCAGGTTTCCATACGGAAGGATAGACCACCTGAATTTCCGGGCAATAGCCTTAGCTGCTTGGTCTATGTCGGGGCTAAGTTGCCCTCCAAGTGCGGGATTGGTGTTTGGAAGATCAAAAATACCACGTCCAATTTGGCGAATTACGCCATCTTTAACCATTCGGGATAGAATCTGCCCGATAGAACCGGAGGAAGCGATATCCTGAAAATCTTTGCGGGTAAAAACATACCCTGGTCCCGCATCAGTTATCCTTTTTTCAATTTGTTCTCTAATCTTATTCATAAAGCACCTCATTTGTTTGTCACAAATAATATACTATTTATTGTGACAAACTCAAGGTGCAAACTGTCAATTTTCCAAGAAACATACGCAAACACTTATCTGCCAGTGAGTTACAAGTAGCAATGAATTAGAGTTCATTATTTGCCCCAACAATATTCTCCAGCTGGTGGTGAGTGATTTTGCATCAATCTGTCATTATAGCCAGTCACCAACTGGCAATTGCTCTACCGCATGGCGCAAAACAGGATCAACATTCATATATACCTTATTTGTCAAGCGTGGCGAAGAATGTTCCAACAACTTCTGAGTAACGGCAGTGGATATACCATTTTGAGCAAGCATAGAACCAAAGGTCTTTCGCAGATCATGAAATTTCAAGTCTGTAAGCCCTGCATCTTCACAAATCTTTTTCCATCGCTTGTGACTGAAATTGTCGTTAAACAATTTTTCTTGTCCAACATTCATGCCGGAAAGATATTTTGAAAGCTCTTTCATTACTAAAGCTGACACAGGACGAGAGCCCATACTTTTTCTGGTTTTTTTGCTGTTCGTCGTGATATAGTTGTTCATAAAATCGATGTCGCTAATTTTTAATGACTCAATATCACCTCGCCTAAGACCTGTACCTAAAGCCAACAAAATTCTCATCTTAATTGACCGATAAGGCTCAGCTACTGACATCAACTTTCTAACTTGAGCATCGTTTAGTGATTTAACCGGCCGTTCGTCTTCCTTCAATTCCCTGATTTCGACTTCACCGTTCACATATCGTTTTTTCCTGCACCAGTTGATAAATGTTCTCATATTCCGGATGTCTTTATTGAGCGTTGACCGTTTTATTTCATTGCTTCTTTGGAGAATAAACTTGTCAATGCTGTTTTGCGCAATCTGTTTTGAGTTGCATTTTCCAATCAACCGTTCAAAGTGCCGTAGTGTAAGAGCAATTTCATAAAGTGTCGCTTCTATAACTCCCTGCACTTTTTTGGATTCCATATATTCATCAAGCATCTGCTGCCAGGGTATAGCTACGATACCTGTAAACACGTCAGAGTTAAGTTGACTATACTTTAACTGGCAATAATGTTCTGCCAGATTTTTGGTCGGCAATGCTTTTGCTTTTCGCTTGCCACTTTCGTACCAGCCAACCCACCAACCTTTGATACTATTTCTTTTATAGATCCAAACCTTTTTCATAATATCCATTCTATCGTAATTATAGGGGTTCAAATCAAGTCGAAAAGACACCTGAGATTCGACCAGATCAGTACCAAAATTGAGACAAGCAAAAGATGTTAAAATCAAGCAAGATGTAAAACTATATCTTACAAAAAGTTATTTGATAGCAGGTTTTCTCTGCAACCGGATGTTCAATCCTTTTTCGCCAATTTTTTAAATTTTTTTTGGGACCACTATTTTTAATAATTTCAGCCTTGATCTTTTTGGGTAGAAAGGTCGCAAAAAAGCACTCAAATTTTTGTAGATACTATATAAATAACCAACCCGCCGACGTGTCGGCGGGTTAAACATAAATGATTCACAGCGGGGGCCCGCTGTCCAGCTATCGCCCTGTAATGGCCTCTTTCAGCTCGTCGGCGCGCTGCTCCAGCCGGCGGGCGTCTTCTACCCGGTCGAGCTGCCGCAGGTCGTTGGCGCAAAACATGTACGCCCTGGAGTAAAAATCGGCTAACTTAAATTCTTCCGGAGTTTTTACCGGCTGTTGTCGGCTCAGTTGCCCGAGGATCTGCGGCTCAAAGCGGAAAGAATCCTCCCAGATTTGAACGGCCCGGGGCCAATTATTTTCCTGCTGGGCCTGCTGGGCGGCGGGGATATAGTAAACCTTATACGCGGCCAGGTAGTCCAAGGGACGAATCCTCACCGCATGCTCCGGCAGCGGCAGCGCCGTCCATAGCCCCGCTAACACCGCCCCGGCTACGGCTAGCAAGCCCCAGATGAAACGTTTGTTATAAAACCATTCCCCTGTCCGCACCAGGGCCAGCGCCGCGAAAATCGTAAACAGTCCCGCTAACGGCAGTCGAAATCGGGATAAAACAAAAGTAAACAGTATCGACGCGATAAGGGAGGCAGCCAGTACGTACAAAGGCCAACTGGTTCGCAGATACTTCAACCCCGCCAGCATCCCCACCAGCCCCAGCGGGCCGAGAATCAGAAAGGTGATGGGCAGAAAAGACAGGATGCTGGAATGCAGTCGATAATAGTAAAAATTGACGTTGTTGGGTATTTCATACCAATTCCATATCTTGACAAACTTGCCCCAGAGCTTCTTGATGTAATCGCCCGGCCGGTCATAAGTCTTCAAGGTCTCGACAACCGCTGGCAGGAACCGGCCCTGGGTTTGGCCCATAATCCGCGGGGTGTAATTCATGCTCACATGGAAGGTGGATGTCAGGGGGTAATCCGAAGTATTGTAGGTAATAAAGGTAACCGCGTCCACACTGGTCAGGCCCAGAGGGGGCGCCCCGACCGCCAGATTGCGTCCCACCGTCGCCGCCATGCTGATCGCAGTGCCCGCCGCCAACATTCCCACCGCTGTCAGTAATAATTTTCCCTGTCGGCGATACTTCACAGCCAAAACCAGCAAAGCGGCCCCCAAGAATAAGGAGAACGTCATTTTTAGCAGCAAGGCTAATCCGCCCGCCAGTCCCGCTGCCAGCCAGGAGCTCCAGGTTTTTTTCGTATCCGCTGCGATGAACAGGTACACGAGCAGCAGGCCCATAAAGTTAATCAGGGTCGCCCGCAGTAAGACCATCTCATAGAAAAGCAGCATCCCGCACAGGCTAGCCAGCGTCGCCGCCGTCACGGCCACCAGCTCGCCGAACAGCCGACGCCCGATTAAATATACCAGCACGTTGCTCAAAACCCCCAATAGCAACTGGCTGACAAAAACCCACTGCACCGCGGACCCGAAAAACTTAATAAATACCGCGATCAGATAAGGATAGAGCGGCTCCTGGTGAAACCGCTTGCCGCCATACCAAAGATTCCACAAAGCCCGCACCGCAACGTCGTCGCTTCCGGTTAGCTGCGGATGTGGCGTTAAGGATGCTAGTATATCAGTATGCTCGCGAAAGTATTGGACTGCCACTCTCCTATGCCAGTCATGCAGGGGATGTAAAACCTGATTGCTCAGCCAGTCACCCGCCGCGATGTCGCAGGCCCACTGGTGGAAGAAATTCATGTCCGTTTCTTCCCAGCGGTGCAGCCATAAGCAGGGCCCGCGGTTGATTTGGAGGAAATAACCCACCCGCAACAGGATCGCCACTGCCACGATCACTCCCAACACCACTGCCCGATGGCTTCTAAGCCAGGCGTTTAGCTGGCGGGGGAAAAAGGGAGCTGAGACTATCTCTCTTTCATCCTCCCTTTCCTGCTTATTTATAAATTGATCGTCGTTTCGCAATTGATCGCAAATCCGGCAATGCCCTTCAATCTCCCGTAAGCGTTCACGGACTTCGGCGAGCTCTCTTCGAGCCAGAGCCTCGACTCGACTGAACTCGCCGAAGTCAGAGCCGAAGGCAGTCGAGCCGAAAATCCGCATTTTTGTCACCGCGATTACTGTTGAATAAGCGGTTACATTAATGTCGGTTTGGAGAGGTTGAGCCAGTCGATGCCGACCTTCTTGAGGGCGTAGCCCAGCTCCCTGAGGTAGTTGTCGTAGCAGGCCATCCAGTGGAATCCTCTGGTCTCAGCGTTGAGGAGTTCGCAGTCGCCGTTGATCTGCACGTCGATCTGGGAGCGGCAGATGTCCAGGAAGGGATTGTCGATGATCTCACCTTCAAAGCCGAGCCAGCGGCGGGAAGAAAAATCGGGATCGATAACGGTGATCTTGCGGCCAAGTTCCATCTGGACCTTGGGGGCGGCGCCGTAGTCGGATTCAAAATGAGTGAGAATGCGGGTAGGAGCGTAATTGGCGCCGTCCATCTTTCGCGGGGCGGTGCAGTGGGCCAAGGTGACCACGCCATCATGGGGATAAGTGGGATCGTTGAGAAATACCGGCTTGGAGGAGATGTAATGCAGCAAAATGCCGGAGGGGATCACGACGAAGTCGGATTCGCAGTAGGCGTTATAACCGGAGTCGTTCAACAGGGTCAGGGGCACGCAGGCGGTGGTCTGGGCTATGGGCATGACGGTTCCCATGCAATTATTAATGGTGAAGGCGTCGGTGCGGGCCTGGTTCAGCAGGTCCTTGAAAACCTCGTTCAGGACGAAGGCGTTAATGACAAATTGTTTATCGGTTTCCAGGGTTATGTCATTGTTTTTGAGGTAAAGCTGGGCGTCATTCGTACAGCGCCGCAGGAGGGATTGATTCTGGCGGGCCTTATTAATCATTTCGCCCAGGAGCGAGTAATCGACGGTCTGGATATCCAGATTCCAGATTTTGCGGGAGAGTTCCGGGGCATTGCGGCCGCCGGCACCCCAACCGCTGGGGCCGCCCAAGGCGACAATGCGTTTGCCGAGGGTATTCTTCAGGCCATATAGCGCCCGCAACCGCCAGAGGAGCTCATCCATTTTGTCAACCACCACGTCCTGAGTATCCATACGCGGCTGGCCAAACTCATCGACGGTTTTGCGCAGATAAATGTTGTGGATGATCTCATACCATCGATAGACCGGACCGGATTTGTGCCGGACAAAAATGATATTCCATTTTTCCGGCTTGGTCAGCGCCTCCAAAACGTTCGGCTCGGAATTGGCAGCGAAGACCAGCATGACGTCCTGCGGGCCCTGGGCCAGTTGGGCGGCCTGATTGACATCGTTCAGGCAGACGAGAGGTAGGATCTCCAGGGGAAATTCCGCGTCGGCCGAAAGCTGCTCCATCTCGTTGTTAATCAGTTGTTTTTCCTGGTCGATGCCCTCCTGGTTATGAAAACCACCCCAGGGGCGCCAGCTAGTCTGCGGCTGAGGAGAAAACAGTTGGCAGCAAAGAACCGGCTGGACTTTCAAGGGCAACGGGGCAACGGGTTTAAATTCCGTCTCGCCGGCCAGGCTAACGGCGGCACCAAAAGAACCCAGGGCTAAGCCGCCGGCGGCCAAGGAGACGCTGGAGATAAACTCGCGGCGGTTTAAGCTGGGGCAATTCCTGGAAGTACAGCAGTTACAGGGACTTGCATGAGAATGGTTGTGATTTGGGGCCATGAGATTTTTACCTCTAAAGAATAATTTTATCGGTTCGGTCTTACATTATTATTAAAATCCAATAGCATTTGAAATACAATATTATTTTTACGGCGCATAAAAACGGCCCAGGCCTCACAGCAGGGCGTGGAATGCGTATTACGCATTAGTTACCCTACCGGAGGCCAAGGCCTATTGCGGAGTTCCGCTATCAGCGGGAACCCCATTATTTCAAACCGAGCGAGCAGGTCAATTTTTTGAGCTCCGCGATTGTCCCGTCATGCTCGGCTGAGGACCTGATCCGTCCGCCTATTGGACCAAGCCCCTAAAGGTTCACTACCAGGCTATTATCGGATGCCCGAGACATCCTCATTTCATCACTAGTTCGCAGAACCAATCGAGACCCGGTTTTTCAGCCCGGCGGTTGCATCAAGTCGGCGTCTCTGGAGAGGATCTCCCAGGTCAACCGACTTAGCCGAGCAGCGCCAGGACGCTCTGTGGCATAGCATTAGCCAAAGACAAGACCGAAGTATTCGCCTGGACCAGAATCTGGGACCTGGTCAAAGCAGCGGTCTCGCTGGCAAAATCAGCGTCGCGAATTGCCGACTCCGAAGCAGTTACATTCTCCAAGGCAACTCGCAGACTGTTAATATTGGTCTCCAGAACGTTTTTCTGGAATGCGCCCAAACGACCGCGCAAGGTGCTGATATCCTTGATGGCTTCATCGACAATCTTCTGGGCGGTGTACATGTTGTTGTTTTTCAGGGCATTGGTAGAACCACTCTTTATAGTATTTAGATAACCATCGGTGGCATTACCCAACTGGCTGGGCGCGACGCTCATGATGCCGATGGACTCCAAGCCAATGGCGTCAACCTTGGCGCCGATGGCAAAATCCGAACCTCCGCCGGTGATCTCAAAGGTACTACTCCAATCAGCGGCAGATAAAGCGGCGGTAGCGTCGAGGTCGATTTCCGCATCAAGCATAGCGGTGCGGATGGTCAATTTTTTGCCGTCGGCGATGGCGGAAGAGCCGTTAACGGTGGCGATGGCATTGACACCGTAATCTTTTCCCGTAGTAACCGCGGCACCACTCACAGCGGTCTGCAGTGCCAATGCGGTGGCACCTTGCGAACCGTCCAAAATCTGCACGCTGGCATAGGCGTCCGTGCCGAAATCCACACTGCGGAGAGTGGCGGTTATATTATTGCTGGAAAGTACGGCAGATACGCCGGTAATCTCCCTGACACTGTTGATACTGGTAACAATATTAGTAAGACTGGCGCTGGCGGCAAAAGTAAGTTCAGTGGTCCCACGGTTGGAGCCGATCTGAATGGTCAAAGACTGAGTTCCGGAAGTACCCGCACCACTAAGAAAGAGTTTTCCGGTATCGGCGGCACTGGTCTTGGTGACGGTAACCGACATGGTTGCTCCGTCAACCAGTTTGGCGGCATTGACGGAAAGCTCGTCAATATAAGTGGCACTTACCGAGCTGGTGGTATAAGCACGATTGCCGTTGAGGAGTTTGACGCCTTCAAACTCGGTAGCATTGGCAATCCGCTGAATACTGTTAATAGCCGAATCTATCTGAAGCTGATTGGCATCAATTTCCTCACTGGAGAGGGCGCCGGAATTAGCCGAGCTGACCAGCAGACCCTTGATATCAATTAACAGAGCGGAAATTTCGTTCAAGGCCCCTTCTGCTGTCGCGATCACGTTGGAAGCCCGGATGGAGTTGTCGATACCGGCTTTTATCCCCGCCATTTCCGAGCGGAGATTTTCCGAGGCGATTAATCCAGCGGGATCGTCCTTTCCCGTGTTGATCCTAAGTCCGGAAGACAAGCGTTGCAACCGGGTGCTTAGGTCCTCATTGTTCTTGATCAGTTTGCTGATCGCATTAATCGATGCAATGTTCGTGTTAATACGTGACATGGTTTATCCTCCGTGACAAGACAAGCGTATTTAATGCCTTCCTGTCGGATAAGCGTCCTGGTACTGGCCCAAACCACAACAGTCAACTAGCAGTGCAGGCCGCTGCCCTGCCCTTTTTTCGCCCAACCCCGAAATCCCGCGATTTCGTCGTCCTGGTCGGCGAAAAACCGACTGTCCGAAATATTCAATTTGCCGATAATGGCAAACCAATACACGTACTTCTTATTCAATTTATGAATTGGAGAAGTTTATTCGAGATGCCGGGGTGGTTCCACCTCACGTGAGCATCAGACCAAAATAAAATTTTAGTCATTTTGCCTGGGAGAAATTTTCAAGGATATGAGCCGCAACTCCGTTGCAAACTCCATTTTCACTGCCCGAAGTAACGCATACAACCCTTGGGGTTATAACGCTTATGCAGGCAACTCATCCCTGAGTTCTTCCTAAGTTTGCCGCAAACCTGGCCAAGATACGCGTATGACCCGGAATCATTCGCCTTTTACCGGCCAATGTTTGTTGCTTTGAAATATTCGTCATACCGCCAGAAAAAACTTTAGGGAGAGCGATAATATTTTTAAAATTTTACTTATGGGACGTAACTATAATTGAGGGCGGCAAGGGGATAAGAAAATTTGATTTATTTGAAGATCAATGAAAATAAGGAAGGGATATGTTATCGGTCGTAGTCATGGTATGCCTTTTTTATAAAAAAAGGGCCCGATAAATATCGGGCCCTAAATTGGTTTTTAGTTTCAGGCGTATTAGCCCAGCAGCGACAATACATTCTGGGGCGAGTAATTGGCCTGAGCCAAAACACTGGTAGCCGCCTGAACGAGAATCTGGGTTCGTGTAAGGTTCGAGGTCTCGGTGGCGAAGTCGGTATCGCGGATGGCCGATTCCGCAGCACTGAGATTTTCGCGGGTGACCGAGAGTGAATTAATGGTCGTCTCCAGGGTATTCTTCTGGAACGAACCCAATCGACCGCGCAACTTGGATATATCTTTGACGGCATCATTGACAATCCTCTGCGCTGTATAGAGGTTATCACTGGTCAAGGCATTGGTGCCGCCACTCTTGAGGGTACTGAGATAACCATCAGTGGTGTTGCCCAGAGAGGTGGAAGCTACATTAAGCAGCCCGATGGATTCCATGCCAATAGCATCAACAGAAGCGCCCAGGGCAAAGTTTGCGCCGCCACCGGTGATATAAAAGGCGGAGCTCCAATCAGCCGTAGATAGGGCGGCTGTCGCATCAAGTTCGAGTTCCGCATCGAGCATGGCGGTGCGGATGGTCAGTTTTTTGCCGTCACCGGTAGCTGAAGTGCCGTTAACGGTAGCTAAGGCATTGACGCCATAATCTTTGGCGCTGCTGTTAGCGGCGCCACTAGCAGCGGTCTGAAGGGCGACACTATCGGTGCCCGTAACAGGACCGGAAAGAATTTCCACGCTGGCGTAGGCATTAGTGCCGAAATCCACACTGCGAAGAGTAGCCACAGTATTACTGCTGGAAAGTACGGCAGAGACGCCCGTGATTTCTCTGACACTGTTGATACTGGTAACAATATTAGTAAGACTGGTACTGGCGGCGAAGGTGAGCTCGGTGGTTCCACGGTTGGTACCGATCCTGACGGTCAAGGCGGAAACGCCCGTACCCCCACCACTTAAATACAGCTTGCCGGTATCCGCGGCACTGGTCTTGGTAACGGTAACCGTCATGGTAGCGCCATCGACCAGCTTGGCGGCATTGACATTAAGCTCATCGATATAAGTAGCACTAACCTGACTGGTGGTATAAGCCTTATTACCGTTGAGCAGTTTAATGCCTTCAAACTCGGCGCTGTTAGAAATACGATCGATGCTGTTAAGAATAGAGTCCACCTGGAGCTGGTTGGCCTCGATCTCGTCGGTGCTCATTCCGCCGGAATTGGCCACTTCGCCCAGCAGACCCTGCAGATCGATCAACATGCTGTTGATTTCGCCCAGGGCGCCTTCCGCGGTACCCACTATATTGATGGCCCGCTCGGCGTTCTTGATGGCGGTGTCGGTGCCTTTAATCTGCTTGCGAAGATTTTCCGAAGCGATCAGGCCGGCAGGATCATCCGCACCACGATTGATCCGCAAACCGGTGCTCAGTCTTTCCAAAGACGTGTTCAAACTCTTGTTATTGGCGTTAAAGATTCGGGTGCTAATTAAAGCGGCAACGTTAGTGTTTATTCTACTCATTTTAGTTCAACCTCCTGAACTTTGAAATTGTTGTTTGCGACTTTTTTTAAGGCGATTGTTTTTAGGTCCAATAAGTTAACGATACCATTTTTCCCAGAGAAAGCAGTAAAAAGCAGCCTAAGACGCAAACAATCGGGGTGTTTATATTCTTAAATCAAACTATATCGATTTATCGTTAACGGCGACGCGGTTCTGCGGGCCACGTCAACCGTATTTTTTCTTCATAAGCTGTACCTCCACAATTTCACCAACTATCTTGCTTACTTGCCAGACTCATCGACAATCGCATTACCCAAGTTAACCAACAAAAATCCAATAAATAAATTGGGTAAGCCGGCAGAAAACTCGCTGCTGAATCTTGTCTCGGCAGGGCACTCATCGTCTAGGCAATATAGGTAACTTTAGATAATAACAAGCGGCGGGATTTATAGGACGAAACCAGACAAGTATCGCCCCAACAGCGGAAAAAAAGTAACATTTCTATAATTAATAAATTTTATTTTTGTTTAAAATGGTCCAATAACAAGAGTACTTTCGTACTTTTTTCTTGCGTACCATTAGCCCTGATGTGGTAAGAAAGGTGAGAAAGTAAGAAAGTGGGAAGGAATCTTAATGGGCGAGATTCGATAAATGTACTTTCGTACTTTTTCCTTGCGCAACATTAGCCCTGATGAACCGACAGACTTCGGCGAGCTCTCTTCGAGCCTGAGCCTCAGAGCCGAAGGCAGTCGAGCCGGGCCTTGGGGCTGGTTTGATAGTTTTTTGCAATGTTCGAGAGTTTTACCGAAGTTATAATTTATTACCCTTGGATAGTAAGGCCCTGTTTAAGTGCAAATTATGATAAAATAATCTGCGAAAGTTAACAACAAGAAAGGAAAAATAAGGCACAACTGGGCCAGTTGTGCCTTGTTACGGAGGATAAATATGTTTCACACAAGGTTGGCGAAGCCAAGGACGATGACTTCCGCTTATAAGACGGTATCCTTGTGGGGTAACCTTATTTCATTTGGCTAGCGTCCTTTGCAACAATCAATAATTTAAGTGCTCTTTCGCCATTACAAAACTATTCCAACTGTTTTAGCGTAAAATTCTGAATATCATCTCTTCGCTTCATCTCTTCGCTTAATAACTCGCTACTGCAGCAGGGCCAGCACGGATTGCGGCGTCTGATTGGCCAGAGCTAAAACGCTGGTTCCGGCACTAACGAGTATCTGGCTGCGGGTTAAATTAGCGGTTTCCGCGGCGAAATCGGCATCGCGAATCGCTGATTCGGAGCTGGTTATATTTTCGAGTGAAATTTGCAGAGAATTCATATTGGTATCCAGGGTGTTACGCTCGAATGCCCCGAGTCGGCCGCGTAATATCGATATCTGCTTAATCGCCTCTTCGATAATCTGGCTGGCACGGGCAGTTCCGCCGCCTACCAGCGAGTAACTGCCGCCGGTGGAGACCTCGTTAAGAAATCCCATGGTGGTATTGCCCAGGCGCGAAGCAACAACGGAATTGATTCCGATGTTGGTCTGCTCCGAAGTATTGATGTGCGGACCTAACTGGAACATGGCTCCCCCGCCGGTGATGGCGAAAGTGGTGGTATTGCCCGCACCAAACTGAGCATCGAGATTTAAGCGGAGATCCAATAAAGTAGTATTCAAGATAATTTCCTGTCCGGTCCCCACGGTTGAGGCGCCGTTAATAGTAGCGACAACATCTCGGCCGGCATCCCGCTGTTTGGTGGTACCGGCGGAATCGACGGTGGTGAAAGTACCGCTGCTGCTGGGCAAGGCCCGCACGGAAACGAAGGCATCGGTGCCGTAATCAATACTACGGAAAATCACCCCCGAAGCCCAGTGGGTGGCACTAATAAAGGTCGCGGAGACACCCGTGGCTCCGGTAACCGCATTAATAGCGGAAACAATGCTTGAAACGCGAAAGCCGGAGACAAAATTAAATACCTCGACACCGCGATTAGAGGCAATTTCCAGGGTAACCGACTGATTGATCTGACTGGTTCTAAATTGCAACTCGCCCCGCTGGGCGGAGAGCACACCGGATATTTTGACGGTCAGATAATCCTGCTCGCCTAACTGGGCGCTATAAACGTCAAGAGCTTTGATCGCCGAAGTGGCCACGCCGCTGGTTACATACGCCAGGTTGCCGTTAAGTAAATGCAGGCCGGCAAAAGTCGTGGCATTGGCAATGCGGGAGATACTATCGATTGCGGAATCAACCTGCAATTGATTAGCCTTAATTTCCTCTTGGCTCAGGGCCCCGGTATTGGCAGCCTCGATCGTCAACTCCTTAATATTAACCAGCAAAGCCGCCACCTCCGCCAGAGAGCCCTCGGCAGTGGCAATCACATTGGAAGCCCGCTGGGAGTTGCTGATCGCCTTACCGATGCTGGCCATCTCGGAGCGCAGGGATTCTGAGGCAATAAGTCCCGCGGGGTCGTCAGCACCACGATTGATCCGCAAACCGCTACTTAAGCGTTGCAAAGTTGAGTTTAGGCTCTGGGTGGAGCGGGCCAAATGCCGCTGAGCCGTAATCGCCGCTATGTTTGTGTTAATTCTAGCCATAGATAAATCCTCCTTGACTAAATTTTTCGCCAATCGGCATCGGCTTCTTGCCGATGCAACCGTCTGGGTCATTGCCCTGCCGATGGGATGGTAGCACCCATCGAATAATTGCGTCCCCGTTTAGACGCCAAGGCAAATAGTTTTACTTCTTTTTGTCACCTTTCTTTATATCCTTATCAGCACCGCCTTCGGAGACATTGATAATGTCTTCCAGTTTTATCTCGGCAGCCTGTTTATTTTCCAGCTTGATAGCATCATAAACCTCTTTTCGATGTACGGGTATATTCGAGGGAGCACTTATACCCAGCCTGACTTTATCACCCCGTATATCCACCACGGTGATTTCGATTTTGTCACCGATGATAATCATTTGATCTTTTTGTCTGCTTAGAACCAGCATCCTTCGCTCCTTCGCCCTTAAGGGCATTTAATTGGATCACATCCTTGTGAACCTGGCTCAAATGGTATCCGAGTGTTACGCTCCATGTATCTTCAAAGGCAGAGCACTCGTCAAAGACAATCAATCCAACAGGTTCTTTTATTTCGAGAACCTGCCTTCCAGTGAGCCTAGGCAGTTTTGGAAACCCGCTTCGGTTGCGCTTCCAAATTAATCAGTGGATGCCTGGTACTATACTTTTTCTCCGACAAGACTAATTGTTTTCCCCACCGATTGCCGGCGTTGATCACTAATGGTCCTTGTAAATTCCCGGTAAGATTCCAGTCGATCTTGTTGACGATAATGAGGACCTGGGCATCATCCATGCTTTCCAAGGCTATTTCCACAAAATCCTCCGGTTTGACCGGAACCTGGTAATCGGGAACAAATAAAAGGGGATCACAGACTACGAACGCCAGTTCGGCTCGATCAATCGACTGCATCCAGAAGAAGGTTCCCTCGTTGTTCGTTTGCAGCAGGGCAAATTCCTTATTATCGGGAAAACCCAGCAATCCTTCGGGGAATTTTAACACTCTTTCCGGATCGATTTCGATTTGACCAAAACGTGTGGTCTCTATCTTCATGATACTTCGCTCCTTCGTCCCTGAGCTCCGCCAGAGACACCAATAATAAGTTGAATGTTATACATAAACAAACCTGATAACTTTATTCTGTCAGCCTTCATCTTTCTCTTAGCTTAAAAAATCCAATAAAGAAATATTCGACAACATGCTCCCGGCGGTGAGATTGGCCTGCAGGGCGGTGTACAAATTCTGATAGCGGGTGATGGCCTCAGTGAAGTCGATATCCCGGATATCCGAGCGCAGCGTCTGAGCGGCCAGGACATTATCTTCCAAATGGGTTTTACGATTTTCCAGGGCGATCATTCGCGAGCCTACCATCCCATGCATACTGCTCAAGTTTTTCCGATCCGCATCGATCGCATTGGCGGCGACTTCTATTTCGTAGTCATCATTGGCCAGCATCGCATCGCGCAGGGCAATCAGATGAGAAAATAAACCGTTAGGCATAATGTAATTGGTATCCTCGCCGGTTACAGTATCAGAAGCGACCGACATGCCATCACCCTGCTCGGTATAAAACCCCAGTTGCTGGGCCACGAAATAGCCATTATCGCTGACGGTGGTAACGCTCAAATTTCCCAGGCCGCCCACCGCATTATTAAGCTCGATACCATTACCACTGGCCGTTAAGGAAGCGACAACATTCCAACCGGTAGCATTATTGATTGTATCGATAACATCCTGCACCGTTTGAGCCCCGGTCAGATCGACATCATAGCTGGCGCCCTGCCGGTCGGTGATGCGAATAACTGACCCCTCCGTATAAACTCCCCGTCCCCCGTTAAAGTCGGACAATTGGGAAGCGGTATTAAAACTGCGGATACCCAAATCGGTGGCGGTAGTACCGCTATTCTCGCCGATGCTCATGCGGGAACCACTCAACAGATTAAATACATTGATCCCGGTGCCCGCGGCATTAATTTCCGCTCGAGCCGCAACCCCGGCGTTATTAATGGCGGATAATATATCACCTAAGGTAGTGGCTGAGGAAATATCGATGGCCGGGATACTGTCCAGCATACTGTTGCTGATCTGTAAACCGGAAGTTGTATCGATGCCCGCCCCGCCAGCCAGCGCCGTTACCGGCGTGGTCAGCGAAAGGCGAGCATCGACGTCCTGGCCTGTCAAAGTAGCGCCTGACCCCACGGGATCATATATCCCCAGGTCCTGCGCCATATATCCCCCTCCCGATTCCGTTACCGTTACATTGGCGCCGGGGACAATGGAAGTTAATTGTAAACTGCTGCCATCCGGGCCGATGGTCGCCGTGGTACCCGCGGGCGCTTCGGCGTTGATTTTAGCAATAACATCGCCCATGGTTACACAACCGCTCAGGTCGATGGTACTGATGTCCGTACCATCGCTGATCCGAATGCTGCCGCGGCGAATCCCCTGCCCCAGATAACCATTCAGATCGGACAGCAGCGTATCCGCGGTAATATCGGGATCAAGATCGGCAATACCATATATCCTGCTACTGACAGAACCGAAGGTATCATTGCCGTTGACACTAAAGCCCACGACATTTTCATCCGCGACACGGGTCTGCAATTCGCTTAGATTTCCCGTGAAAAGGACGCCGCTGGCATAAGCTTCAAAGGGCGGCTGGGTACTATTCTGCCCGGCAAAAAGGTAACTGCCCCGTGCCGTGTTGTTGCTAATAGAAATGATCTGCTCGATAATCTGATCAATAATCAGGGCATTCGCCTGCCGGCCATCATCGTCCGTAGCGGTACCGATGCTGCCCACCGCCAGATCGTGCGCCTGCACCGTCAGGTCCACTGCCTGTCCCAAGGCGGTATCCGTGCCCGCCAGATAATCCAGGGTAAAATCAATATTTTTCAGATACTGGTTCTGCCGCTCCAGCAGGCTGTCCAGATGCATAATCGTAGTGGCTTCCGGCGGCGAATCACTGGGGCGAGATAATTTCAACCCGCTGGAGAGCTGATTTTGCACCTTAAGCAAATCCACGGAATTGGTCCTAACGTCGTTCATCAACAGATTGCTGCTCATCAGCATAGTAACGCGGGCTACGTTGGTGGGCTTAATTGCAGAAGACATATTTTACTCTCCACAATCCAAATAACGATCCAAACTTCCCAGCAACAAATAAAAATCCTGATTATTACTTCGCTAAAGCGATAACCTCATCCAGCATTTGATTGATAATATCGATATACCTGGCCGCTCCCTGAAAGGCCCGCTGGAAAGTAATCATCTTAATAGCCTCTTCATCAATCGAAACACCGCTGATACTTTGCCTTTCGTTTTCGAGAGTTTGGACTACGACGTCAGCGGCAGTATAGTTATCCTGTGCTGCTTTGGCATTGGTGGCGATTCGCCCCACCATGGAGCTGAATGATTCCGGCAGACTCACACCCGCCAGTGAGGTGGCACCACTGGTGGCCAACTGGGCGATATTGCCGGCAACATCCCCATTGCCCGCCAGACCATTAGCACTGGCAGCCAACATTCTGGGACTCGCGGCCAAGGCGCTTTTGACGCCGATATCGTAGGCATTGGAACCGTCAAAAAAGGTGTTGATGCCTAAAACCGCCAAAACATTCGTGGCATCCCCGGAGTCGGCAGGAGCGGAAAAATTAAAGGTATAGCCGGAATCAGCGGTGATCTGCAAACGATTGGCGCCATCAATCACCGCGGTTAGATTATCGATGTTATTGATATCCGCCGCCAGCGTATTCAAGGTGGTGTCATTGGCATCCATGCCGATGGAAACCGCGATTTGATGCGTCGTAGTATGGCCGTCGCCGTCGATAACATTAATATAAAAGACGCCGTTGCTCACCTGCCAGGGCAGATCCGTCAGGCTGGTATCCGCCAATGAGGCATCAAGGTCTTCCACGTCGTTGGCAGCGGTCACCGAGCTATAACCATCCAGAGAGCGTCCTAAGCTATGCAATTGATTAACTTCCAAGATGAGGGATTTGCTCCAGCTATCCAATTGGCTTATTACGCCGCCCACCTGGTCGTCGCGGGCGGTAATTAATCCGTGGATCTTGCCGCTGCTCATATCGACCGCCTGTTGGTTATCGGTGAAAATCACCTGGGCGAGCATATTGCCGTTAGCATCCTCCCGCTCTTCGTATGACAGGCCGCGATTTTCCGAATACTGGATCAGGGGATCGTTGCCGATGAAAACATTTACCGAGCCGCCCTCGACCTCGCGGGTGGTGATATCAATCAGCTCGCTCAATTGCTTGAGCAGATCGTCTCTCTGATCGCGCAGGGCCGCCGCTGAACCCGCCCGGCCCGCCTCGGAACTGACCACCTGCTCATTAAGAGCGGCGATCTTTTCGGCCAAGGCATTGGCCTGGTCCACCTGGAAGCGGACCTGGCTGTCCAGATCATCCTGAATTCCGGATAGTTCCGTCCGCAGTTCCCGAATAAAACTGCACAGACTGTCTCCTTCCTGGAGCACCACGTTGCGGTTGGCCATATCCTGCGGCTGGTTCTGCAGATTGGACCATGCCCCAAAGAAGGCGTTAAGCCGGCTGGATAAATCCTGATCCGTCAGCTCATTAAAAGCGGCCTCCACCCGGGCCATCGCCTGTTGCTGCACCAGGTTCGAAGCGGAATCGCTCACCGCGGAACGAAGCCGGCCGTTGAGCGCCTCATCCACCTGACGGCGAATTTCATAAAGGGCAACACCCGTTCCGGTATATTTGCCGGGAATCACTTCGGTATATTGTGTTGGCGCCAGGTGCACCGTCTGGCGCGAATAGCTCTCGGTAGCGGCGTTGGCCATATTATTGCCCGTAACCGCCAGGGCTGCCTGCGAGGCGGTTATTGCACTGCGACCGATCTGTAACGCCCCGTTAATTAGTGACATTGCCTTTCCTCATATTTCCCGCCGGCTAGGCGATAGCGTCCACCAAACGATTCTGCTGCGGTAACGACCTTTTACCGCTCCTGCCATACAACCCGATATCCCGACCCGACAGGGCGATAATACTGAATATCTGTTGAAAGTATCCCTGCATCTTCTGGGTGGCCAGGGCATTGATTCGATTAAGAGACTGAACCTTCTGGGCTATATCACGGAGCATGGCGGCCAGGATAATCAGTTTTCCGCGGGTCGGCTCCTTAACCGCCGCAGCCAGTTCACGGGCACTGGCGGCTTTGGGCCGGGGCGGATTAAACAACTGCTGCGTCGCCTGCAGGGCGGCAGCGTTACGCTTACCGGCGTTGAGGTAGATGCCGTCCAGAAGGCGCTGCTCCGCCTGAGTCAGGGCTTCCAGGCGGGAGATATCATGATGCCGCATGGCGTCGAGCTTATGCTCAAGTACCGCAGCAAGGTCCCGCTGCCACTGAAGCTCCTGCTCCATAGCATCAATTAACTTTTCCAAGGCTTGAGCCATTGATTGTTTCCATAATTAACCAAGGTATCTTGTGGTTGAGGAATATTCTTTACCAGCTTACCCAAACCGTTCTTATCCAATTGTCGAAGCAGCGCCTTAGTAACCGCAGAAGGTTTATCTACCTGGGAGATTCGGCTGATCAATTCCTGATCCAATTGTCGGATGAACGCCGAACTGCCCAGGCCGCGGTCCAAAAGCGTCGGTTGCTGACTCTCGCGAAATTCCCGCAGCAAGGTGCCAAAAAACACCTGATTGACAAACTCGTTGGCTTTTTGTACCAATTGAGTGTTTCGGTTATTATCAACTGCCGTTATCGTCATAAGTTTTTTTCTCTGCTTGGGGTTATTTTGTTATTTTAATTGGTCTTGATCCTCGCCCGCAGGGCGCCCGCGTCGCGGAGGGCGTAAATAGCGTTGATTTTTTCCTGGATCGGCACATTTAACTGATCGAGAACCGATATCAAATCATTAATCTTTCCCGCCGCTTCGGTGGCGGTATCAAATTTGGACCATTGCGACTCATTTACCAACGGCTGACCCGGCTGCGGCTGGGGCGGCGGCTCAATGCTCCGCACCGACAGGCCGTTAACATGCACTACCACCGGAGCGATTTCCACATTGCCGGTAAAAGCAATCGTGCCGGTCTTCTCATTGATATAGATCGTGGCCTCCGGTTCCGGCAGATCGACCACGAGATTCATCACCCGGGTAATAAAAGACGCCGGATCATCCGCCTGGCGGACCGGGATCGTAATCCGAATGTTGCGGGGGTCCAGCACCACGGCGCAGCGCTGGGCAATAACATCTTCATCCCCAAAATTGCCCCCCAATCCCGCCCCCGGCGCCACGGTCATTTCATTGATGGTCATCGCGAGGATGCGAGCCGCCTGCCAACTGTCCTGATCCTCATCCAGAACCAGATCAAAATATGCCTGACCGTTATTATCATAATCATGATAATCGTGAATAAAATCAATTTCGATGTCTGCTCCATTTTTAACGACGCCGTTAACCTTGTGCTGCGGGTCGGGAATGCTCATCGACCCCTGGGCCCAGGCATAGATCCGGTCGTCCTCGATGCGGGTGCTGCGCAGCGGCGTCATCAATAAGTTTCCGCCCGCCAGGCTCTTGGCGCTGCCTATGCTGGATACCTGTACGTCGATTTTATCTCCATTGCGTACGCCATTGCGGCCTAGTTCGGCGGTTACCGCTACCAAAGCTACATTATTGGCCTTTTTTAATTCCTCCAGGCTGGTGGGGGGATTACCCATCTTGATCAATAAGCTCATCAGCGGCCGGGCTGTGATAAGCAGATCGCCGCCGTCGCCGTTGCCATCGAGGCCGACAACTAGACCCAAGCCCGTCAGCATATTGGTCCGCTCCCCCGCCGGCCGGGCAATATCGCGGATGCGGGTCAGAGCCTGGGCAGGACGACCCGCCGACAGAATAATCAGCATCCCCAACGTTCCTGCCAGAAAATGACGCGTATTGGGCATTAGCCTATGGATTAAAACGTAACCGATTTCTTTTGCCGTTATCATTTTCCCTAGCCTTATCTATTCCGACTTAAATCCTCAAAATAGAGCAATCCAATCCCACAATCCTGACAGCAACCCTCTCTTATTGGCGTCGCGGGCGATGCCGGAGCTTTGCTTGCTGATTTCCAGTTTGGCTATTTGACTCGAAACAATAGTGTTATCCACCCCGACATCCTTGCTGCGGCAGGTTCCGGTCAAGGTTATGATGGTGGTTTCTTCATTAGTGGTAACCCGATGGGTAGCTTCCAAAAGGAGATTGCCATTGGGTTTGATATCTATTATCTCAGCTTGGATCCGGGCGACGAGGGTATCCTCGCGTTTGATATCGCTTTTGCCTTCAAATCCCTTTTCCATAGATACACCGATTTTGGGATCGCCATGCAATTGCTTATCGGGGCGAAGATTGCCGCCGGTAAGCCTTATCCAATCTTTTATTGCCATATCCAGTTGATAGTCGCGATCCGCCTTGGTATCCTCCTTGGTGGTATGTTTACTAACCTCGTTGACGATGATGGTAACCAAATCGTGAACGCGATAATCCTTGGGTGAAGGTTCCTCCACCGCAAACCAGGAGGCCCGATATATCGATCTGTTCCTGCTAAACATTCCCTCGCCGGCGTTATTGTTGGCCCCACCTCGCCGGTCACCCCCTGCCGGGGAAGCACTGCCCGGGGAAGATGAGGAATCGCTGCCTGCGGCTTTATCTAAATAGCCGCGCGAATAAAGACTGTTGTTCTGTCCCGCCCAGGCTAAGCCCGGCGCCAGCAGTAAAAGAATAAATATCATGCCCTGCTTATATGAAAATAAAACCATCAAGGCGACCTCATTACCAAATCATTTACACTCGCTGCTTCTTTTTCCGGGGAAGAAGCGGAATCATCATTCGTTACTTCGTTTTTGTTATCCAAAATAGCTGTTACTAAACCTGCCCCATCCACCCGGCAGCGGATGATTCTACTGCTCGATTCGTTACGCACGGAAATAATATCACCCAGGCCGCCGTCGGACAGAGCCTTGCCCTGCAGCGACGCCTGTATCCTGCCCATCGTCGCGCTGACTGTTATCAATTCATTACGCTTGACCAATTGCAGCTTCCTGACCATGGACGGCTCGATTACCATGCTGGCAGATATACCTCGGCTGGCCTCCTGACCAACAACGCTATCGATGTCGCTAAAGCCGACCTCCGCAAAATTATTAACCCAGCGGGGCATCAACTTGACATCCGCGGGGGCTATTACCTCGCCCGGCTGTAAAATGCGGCTGGCGACTACGGAGGGGCAAAGATATTCCACCTCGCCCCAGACATGAACGATCCGCTCGGGGGCTGAAGAACCTTGCTCTTTGAGATTATCCGTTTTATTGTCCGGATTATTCTTCTCGATAATCCGAAAACGCACCCTGCCCAGCGTCAGGGGAGAAGCAGGTTTAATCTCGAATCGCTCTGCCGCAAACGGCTGCTGCAGTAAGCTTTTATCGGGGCTGTTCCACGTGAAGCGCAGTCGCTCCCGCGGCCGATCCAGCGCTAAGGTAACCATCCTGACTAACTCATCCGCCAGGGTATCTTGATTTTGGTTTTCCAACGGGGCAGTTTCAACTTCCTCTTTGGCGGTGTTTTCCACTTTTTCGGCACTGTCTGGTGCTACGGGGCCGCCTATTACCACCAGCCGGCAGGAGCTGGCTCCATAAATATCCACACCCGCCAGATTAATCCCGGCTAGCGTCAAGGCCCGGCTGATTTCAAAACTACCCACGGAAATGGGCACGCTATCCGCCGATAAACGGGAGATTATCAGGTTATTTAGACGACTCTTTATCTCGTCTTCCTCTGCGTCGATACCTGCCACATTCCCCAGCTTCACCGGCCCCGCTTCCATCTCGACGCCGGGTTGCAGTCGTATCCGACAGGTAAACTCCTTTGCCTCCGCGGGCTGCGCGATAATTCCTACCGCGACCAAACCGACAACAAAGATAGTTATTTTATAAATCCGTTTTGCCATTTTTTTAAAGAATCTACTATCCGATTAATCACCGTCGTAATTGAGTGACCACCTGCATATTTTGGTCAGCCGCCCTGATGACCTGCGAATTCAATTCAAAGGTCCGCTGAGTCCGAATCATATTTACCAATTCCCTTACCGGATCAACATTACTGGCCTCGAGATAGCGCTGGTTCAAGCTGCCATATCCCGGATCGGCGGGATTGCCGGCGGTGGGGCTGCCGCTGGCCTCCGTCTCCACCAGCAGATTACCGCCCATCAGGCGCAGGCCCTGGGCGTTGGGAAACCGGTAAAGTTCAATCTGACCCACCTCTTCCTGGATGCCGTCCACTAAAACGGTAATCCGCCCATCGCTTTGAATGGTAACACTGTTCAGATCCACTCCCTGGGGTAGATTGATAGCCGGCTCCAGGATGGGGCCGTCGAGGGTACCCAGAACCACATTGCCCTCATTATTAATCAAAAAGTTACCCGCTCTGGAGTAGGCCTCGCCGCCCCCGATGCCGTCATAGGTCCGCACTTTAAAAAAGCCTTCTCCGCTAATGCCTATATCCAAAGAATTACCGGTATTTTCCAGTGAACCATTGCGCATATCAAACTGAGTATTCGATTCCTTAACCCCCAACCCCACAAATAGACCCGTACTGGTTCTATTGCCCAGATTGTTAATGGCCCCCGGCTGACGACGCTCTTCATAAAAAAGATCCTCGAAGTTTACCCGGGAAGTCTTAAAAGCCGTCGTATTGGAATTGGCCAGGTTATTAGCGATGACACTTAGCTGGGTGTCCATCGCCTTCATTCCAGTCGCTGCTGAATGTAATGAGGTAATTGACATTTTGGCCTTTCGAATTTCTTGGGTTTATTTCAACAGTTTATTGCGTTTATCAACCTTAACTGATACTTCCTAATTTATTAACTGCGCCGTTGAGGGTTTCATCCTGGATCTGTAAAAGACTGATATTGGTCTGAAATAAGCGCTGGGCCTGAATCATGGCGGTAAGCTGATCGATAGCGTTAACGTTCGAATCTTCCAGGAAGCCCTGCTTGACCGGCGTATTAACCAGCTTGGCCTGGGCTTCGCCGGCCGCTAGATATAGATTATCACCCGCTTTGCGTAATAAGCCGGTATCGGCAAAATTTATCACCCCTATCTGGACACCGTTTTGATCAATTACGCCTGCTTCATTAATGAGAAATGGCCGGGTGGGATCCAACACGATCTCTTTGCCCTGGGCATCAAGCACGGGAAGATTCTCGGAAATAGTCACCAGGCGATTGCGCTCGTCAAGGGTGAATTTTCCATCACGGGTATATTGGATTTGCTTATCTTTCAGAACCTGAAAAAATCCCTCACCCGACAGCGCCAGATCGAAGCGGTTGTCCGTATGTTCCAAAACGGCGGGCGTAAAATCGGTAAAGGTCCGCTGCGCAAAAAGACCACCGCCGATACCTTCCAGATCGGCGGTGGTATATCTGTTCTGGCCAGTTTGCTGAGCCTGGGTGCGACGGCTCTGCAATAGAGCCAGGTCGCGCTTGAAGGCGACCGTCTCCACATTGGCCAGGTTATTCGACACGACCTCCTGTCGATACGAATTCGCCAGCGCCCCTGCGGCTGATACGTACATTCCGTATAACATTGCCCGTCCCTAAGCTTATTGTGCCGAGTGCTCCGCCTCGACGGCGGATTGCATTTTCTGAGCGTTGTGCAACATGTGATAGGCCGCCGCCATCAGAGCGGCTTCCTCGATCCTCTGTGCCAGAGAAGAGTCACAGATACTCTCCAACAAAGAGCTCACGCCGATCTGGTCGTCCCTGTCCAGCTTCGCGCTGCAACGGTCCATGTTGCCTTCCTTTTTTAAGCATCAATCATTCAGCTCAATTACAAATCGCGGCTACTCTCCGAGCGGCACACGATACCTTTAGCTCAATGCGAATCCTACTATCCCGACTTAAGCAACAGTCATGCCAAGTGCCGATAATTCGGAGAAAAATTAAAAAGTAAAATTGCAAAAATAGTTGTAATTGCTTACCGACAAATAAGTTGCTCGACGAAAAATTTCCGGTGATTTTTTGCCCGCAGATTATTTACTGTAAAAATTGTAAAAAAGGAAAAAAGAAATGGCGCAAAAAATGCGCTTAAAAATTAATTAATTCAGCAATAATTGCCTATCTGACTTGCGGATTATTTTCTCGGGAAAAACAAGCTGTCGCTAAAAATTTCCTGAAATTCGCTGCGACCGGCTAATTCAACGTATTCTATTTCCCGGGCCAGTTCCTCGCCATGACGGCGAGCCAGCCGGCTCAGCAACACTTCTTTCGCCCCGGTGCTGGCGGCATTGCCGACGAATTGAATCTTTTCCAACGGCAAATTCGGCAGCAAGCCCATCCGCCGGGCACTGGCGGGATGAATATAATTGCCAAACGCTCCCGCTAAATACAATCGATTAATATCTTCCAGCTTAATGCCCAGTTTCTGCCGCAGAATCTTAAAACCCGCCCGGATAGCTGCCGTCGCCAGTTGTACCTGTCGAATATCCCCCTGGGTCAATACGATAGCCTGGCTGCGCCTGCTCTGGCTGGCCGGCACCAGCATAAAAGCTGGGGCATTGTCCACCTGTATCAGTCGGGCACTGGTATCGGGTGATAAATCTGACAGCCGAACATCTGGGCCGCCCAATCTGCCCGAAGGATCAATCAGACCTATATCAAGTAGTTCCGCGATAATATCCACCAGCCCGCTGCCGCAAATCCCCGCTGCCGGTCCCCCACCGATAACGGAAGTTATTATTTCATCAGCAGTTATACGAACATGCTCAATCGCTCCCTCGCAGCCCCGCATACCATGACGGATTCTGGCCCCCTCGAAGGCTGGTCCCGCTGCTGTACTGCAGGCAAATAATCTATCCTTGTTGCCCAGCACAATCTCACCATTCGTGCCGATATCCAGGACTATATTGTACCCATCGCTGTACCGCATCGCCGTTGCCAGGGCAACGGCCACAGTATCGCCGCCGACATGGGCGGCAATACCCGGCATTACATAAATGTTGCCCCGCGGATGAATATTTATCCCCAAAGCGTCCGCCGTCAGATTCACCGCGGTTGACACAGCCGCGACATAGGGAGCCTGAGCGATCTGCTCCACCGGCAGGCGAAGCAGCAGATGCTGCATGGTGGTATTACCCGCTGCCGTCAATTCATAAATATTTTGATAATCCACTCCGCTGGTCGTACAAAGCTCTTTGATTAGTCCGTTAAGGCAATCAACAATACAGCGATGGAGCTTTTGCAGACCCTTGGGATTAGCCCTGCTGTACTCGATACGACTGATAACGTCGTCACCGAAGGCGGTCTGCGGATTAGTATCGCTGCTTACTGCCGTCGTCTGTCCGGTAATCAGATTAACCAGACTGGCTACTACCGTGGTCGTGCCGATATCGACCCCTACCCCAAAAAGTTTATCCGTGGTATCTGCCCCCTCCAGGGCAAAAATCCGCCGGTCATGATAGACAGCGGTAACCTTAAAATCACTCTCGCGCAATACCAGCGGTAATTGCCGCAACAACCGCCAGTCGATAACCGTCCCCGTCGGGGCGGCATCGCTTAATCGCTGTGCGTCGCTGCGCAAATCATCAACTGTCGGCGGAGATAACTGCAGGTAACGCTTGCCGACCATTGGCTCCACTTGAGCGGTCCCCTTGATACCCTCTTGAAGGATTTTCTGCACGAAAAAGCGTGAGGTCTGCGGTATGGTAACAACCAGGTCGCGATCAATATAATACTGACAAGCCCGCACCGGCTGAGATACGCCGCTAACTGCCACGAGGCATTTGCCGCAGGTTCCTTTGCCCCCGCAGGCGCTTTCCAGGATGATTCCGCTCCGCTGGGCAGCTTCCATTATGGTGATATGCTCCGCCTCCGGGATCGTTATACTGACGTTATCCGGTTGAAAAGATATGTTATATGCCGACACTTCGATTTTCCTACTGTAACATGATTATTTATATTGCCGCTTTAGCAAAGACTTTTGAAACACAAAGTCTTATAAACAGGAAAGCCACTTACTGCAATCAGAAACTTGGATTACATTGTAATTAAAGCCCTTTTTTCAAAAAATACGCCGATAAAATATTCGCTATAACCCACTAAAATACCTTATCTTGCGTTAATCATTACTTCGCAAAGCCCAATCGGTCCGCTTGCTGCCCCACAAAAACGCCATATAATTAATAAAAACGAGCGAGTATTTAAGCGTTTCATCCATTTTTTAAGGAAGTGAATACCATGTGTCAGACATGTGGCTGTACGCCCTGTGCAAAATGTGGAAAACCTATTAAAAACAAGGTCTGCTCCGGCTGCGGCAAGCCCGCGAAAGATTGTACCTGCAAACCCAGGAAATAGGTGCCTTTCCTTTATCCAACATATACGAGAAGAGCTAATTAATAAATTTTTAAATATTATTATTAATTGGCACATACTCATTATATATAGCCGTTAAACTGCGGGGGAGGGAGATTCTGTCGAAAATCTTTGCATTATCCCAGCATATAGAGTACAATATTCAAGAAATAGCTGGGCAGTTTATCCCGGGAAATAGCGGATGCGATGATTACCTGATTAGGGCAACATTTTGAAAATCACGTTAAAATGTTATCCGTTATCTTCGCAGCGTTGTAGTATCAGTGTTGGGGTGTATCTATGGAAAAAATAGGTTTTGGTTTAATCGGCTGCGGTACCTGGGGATCGATCCACGCCCGTACCTATGCTGCCTCTCCCCAGGTAAAGTTCGTTGGGGTATGCGACCTGGATAAAAACCGAGCAGAGCATTTTGCTCAAACCTACAAAACCGATAAATGCTGCAGCGATTGGCGTATATTACTGCACGATCCTCAAATCCAGGCGGTCTCCATCGCGACCCCGGATTTTGACCATGCCGACATCGTGCTGGCGGCCATCGAAGCGGGTAAAGATGTGCTCGTGGAAAAACCTCTGGCCCAAACGGTCGGCGAATGCGAAAAAATTCTGGCGGCACGCGATGCCCGAAATGTCAAACTCATGGTGGACTTTCACAATCGCTGGAACCTGCCCCTTGTTCACATCAACAATATGGTCGAATCGGGCGAACTGGGCGAACTCCTGATGATTAATATCCGCTTGAATGACACCTTGTATGTCCCCACGAAGATGCTGCGCTGGGCCCAGCGATCTTCGCCGGCCCATTTCCTCGGCAGTCATCTGATCGATCTGATTCGCTGGCTGAGCAAAGCAGAGGTGCAGCGGGTTTATTCGGTCAGCCGATCCGTGGTCTTGAAAAATATGGGAGTCAACACCCCCGACTTTTATCAATCGATTCTGGAACTCTCCAACGGCGGTACAGCGGTGGTGGAGAATTGCTGGATCATAGCAGAAAATGCCCCCAACCTGTTCGAATTCAAAGGTGAGTTCATCGGCAGCAGGGGCAGCACCTATGTCAATACCAGTCATAACTACATCATCGAAAAATATACTCAACAAGGCTCCGGTCTGCCCGATGTATTGGGTGCACCGGATCTGTACGGCAAGCCCGTCGGTTTCTGTATTGCCGCCATCGAACATTTTATCGATTGTGTCGTTCACGACAAACCACCGATGGTCACCGGCGAAGACGGCTTGAAGACGGCACAGGTGTTGGAGGCTATCGAAGAATCTACTCGGACCAAAATGCCGATTAGCCTGACACCTTAATAATTACAAAGCCAATATTAGCGCGATTTCGTACTTCTTCTTTGCGATACATAAGCCCCAAAAAGGCAGCGGCAGGGCCTTTTGAGACTCAGGGGGCGATTTTTTTATCTGGAGCGGAGCGTATTGTGAAAGTGTATTTTATTGGCATAAGGTGATAAGGCATAGTATGAAGGTCATTAGGAAGAATAGAACTGCGAAGGTTGACTATTAAATGAGCACACAATTTGCCTGGATAGACTGGATATTTGTCATGGGCTTTCTGATTGTCAGCGCCTGCATCGGCATCATGGCTCGCAAACGAGTATCCACCTTGGCAGATTTTCTGTTAGTAGGTAGAAAGTTGCGTACGGTATGGGGAATAGCAACGCTGTCAAGTACCGAAATGGGATTGGTTACTATCGTTTACTTTTCCGAAGAATCCTACAGCAATGGCTTTGTAGCCCTGGCCACGGCGTTTATTACCGCGCTTACCATGTGGACGATCGGCAGAACCGGTTTCGTGATAAATAAATTGCGCAGCCTGCATATAATGACGGTGCCGGAATATTTTGAAAAACGTTATAATGCCAATATCCGCTGGATCGCGGGGGTGCTGACCTTTATTACCGGGGTTTTAACCATCGGTATATTCCTGCAGGTCGAAGGTAAATTCTTAATTATCATAATGGGGCTGGATGGGGCATATTTGCCCGCGATTATGGGTATATTACTGGTCATCGTAATTGCTTACACCATGCTGGGTGGTATGTATTCGGTGGTCTTTACGGACGTTTTTCAATTCGTCATGATATTTGTCGGGATTATTTTCACCACCTATTTTTCTTTTATCCATGCCGATGGTTTCACCGGCATTGTAGCGGCCGTGCGTGATAATTACGGCGATGCAGGATTTCGCATATGGCAAGCGCCAAAATACGGATTGTTGGTGCTGATTTGGATGGTTTTATATTACACCAGCGGCTGGTCCAGTTGGCAGCCCGTGGTGCAGCGGGTATTGAGTATGAAGGATGCCGCTACGTCGCAGAAGCTTTTTCAGATAAGCAGTATATTTATATTTTTTCGCGCCGCCATGCCCATGCTCTGGGGAATTGCGGCATTAGCGGTGCTGGGAAAGGTCGGCGACCCCAAGACCGCACTGCCTTTAATGCTCACCCGAATTTTACCGGCAGGCATAATTGGTTTTATTACCGTGGGTTTTCTAGCAGCCTCGATGTCAACTTACGACAGTTATTTACTCTCTTTCAGCTCCATTCTGGTACAGGATGTGGTGGCCCGACATTGTAAAAATCCCCTCACCGAAAAACAAAGAATCCTGCTGATGCGCATCGGCATCTTGGTGCTGGGAATTTTTATTTATTTATGGGGGGTGTTTTACGTTTCAACGGAGTCGGTATTACGCTACATAATCTTAGCTGGATCAATTTCTTATGCTGGTATTATTACCGCTCTTGTGGGCGGTATCTACTGGAAGCGCGCCGATACTTTCGGAGTCTATTGCGCCTTTATTATCAGCGCCGTTCCGCCGTTGGTATGTCTGGCGGCGCCGGAAAAAATCGACTCCACCCAGGCGGGACTGCTCAGTTTTGCTTTGGCACCGATATGCCTGGTTGCCGGATCTCTGCTTAGGCCTTCCCCTAAATCCGATTTTTGCGGATGATTATCGAAAGTAATCCCGGTAGCGAAAATCATTATATTGAGCTAGTTGTCCCTTCAAATTGTTAAATTTCGCCGATTATTTCCTTGCAACTCGCCTATCTTGTTGTTCAAGAGCAGTGTACGAAAGTATTCCGATAGATTTTTATACTTGCACTCAACTACTGTTGGGATATATTTAATCCGTAAGTATTGAACCATAACTTTTTATTTTTGATTATTATTTCGGAAAGGATGTTATTGTGGCTGACCATTTCGCCGACCGTTTAACCAAAGCCATTTATGCCAAAGGTACCTGTGCCATCGTCGGGCTGGATCCGGAATATGCCAAGCTCCCCCGCCAGATCATCGAACGTAAGGAATTCAACGATGAGTTGGACCTGGAAGCTTCCCTGGATGCGATCTTTGAGTTTTGCACCCGGGTACTGCGGATTATTGCCCCTTTAGTGCCGGCGGTAAAATTCAATAGTGCCTTCTTCGAGCGCTACTACTGGGAAGGTGTGGAAAACTATTACTCCCTCATCCAGGAAGCGGAAGAGCTGGGCCTGGAAGTTATCGGCGATGTCAAGCGGGGCGACATTGGCTCGACCGCCCAGGCTTATGCCGAGGCCCATGTCAGAAACCCCAAATTCATCGATATGGAAGACAGCGTATCTCCTGATGCCATAACGATTAACGGCTTTTGCGGTCTGGACGGGATAAAGCCCTTCGCCGACATTGCCGCCCAGGAAGGCAAAGGCATCTTCGTCTGGGTCCGGGCCAGCAATCCCTCTGCGGGTCTGCTCCAGGATTTTCAGGATGCCCAGGGCCAGGCCTTTTATGAAAAATTAGCCCAGGAGGTGGCGGAACTGGCGTGCCAGCCCCAGTATATCGGCCCATCGGGCTTTAGCAATCTGGGGATGGTGGTCGGTGGTACTACCGCGGAAAAATCCAAATCCCTCCGCTGGCAGTACCCGCACATCCTGTTTCTGGTGCCCGGTTACGGCGCCCAGGGAGCCACCGCCGCTGATTGCACCCAGTTTTGTAAACCCGACGGTACCGGTGCCTTAATCAGCGCCTCCCGCAGTATTATTTACGCCTACAATAAACCACGCTATACAGACCAGTTCGGCGATAACTGGGAAAAGTGCATCGAACAAGCCTGTCGGGATATGAAAGACGATATTGCCGCTGCTCTAACAGCCCTGAAATCCTGACTGCCGCTTGAGATAATAAAAAATTTATGAGGCAAGTTATCGACAAGAGTTTTGCCGGCAAGAACGTACTGATTATGGGGTTGGGCAGTTTCGGCGGCGGCGTAGGTGTAACTCGCTTCATGGTCCAGGAGGGGGCCACAGTTACGGTTACCGATAATAATCCCGCGAACAAACTCCAGGATAGCTTGGCGCAACTGGGACAGTTGCCCATTGAATATCACCTGGGCGGCCATCAGGAAAGCGATTTTATCCGGGCCGAGGTTATTGTGGTCAATCCCGCGGTGCCCGGCAATTCGCCCTGGCTGGACCTCGCCCGGCAGCATAAGGCGATAATCACTTCGGAGATGAACATCTTTTTTGCTCGCTGCCGGGCCCGAATCATCGGCGTTACCGGCAGTAACGGCAAGAGTACCACTACCGCCATGACCGCCTTCGTCTTGCAGCAATCTCGGCAGTCCCACAATCACCTTCCCTATAATCGCGTCTGGATGGGCGGCAACATCGGCGGGGAAAATCTCCTCTGCCGCGTCGATCAGATCGACCCCGACGACCTGGTGGTGCTGGAGTTGAGCAGTTTTCAACTGGAAGACCTGGCCCGGCTGCAGCAGAGTCCCCATGTCGCCATCGTCACCAATATTACCCCCAACCATCTCGACCGGCACGGCACAATGGAGGAATACATCAAGGCCAAGCAGAATATCCTCCGCTTTCAACAGCCGGGCGATTGGGCCTTGCTCAACCGCTGCTGCCCGGAATTTCAAAATTGGCAAAAACTGGTCAAAGGCAGTCTCGTTTGGTATCCCGCGGATGACCTGGCACAATTAGAGCTGCAGGTGCCCGGCATGCACAATCGCTTCAACGCCGCTGCCGCCCTGGCGGCGGCGGAGTTGTTCGGCGTGGAAAATAAAATCGCCCGCCCAATCCTGAAAAATTACACTGCCTTGCCCCATCGGCTGGAGCTGGTGCGGCTGTTGGATACCGTACGTTATTACAATGATTCCATCGCCACCACCCCGGAAAGCACCATCGCCGCCATCGAATCCTTTACCGAAGAAAAGGTTTTTATTCTCGGCGGATACGATAAAAAGATTCCCTTCGACGAAATGGTGGAAAAAATCGTGCCGAACGTTGCCGTCGTCATCTTACTGGGCGCGGTCCGGGAAAAACTTGCCGAGCTGATCGAAAAAGTCAAAACCCGCAAAAATCAATCCCGCCCCTTCTGCGTCAAGGCCGGTGATCTCGCTGAGGCGGTCGCCCTGGCGAAAAAACTCGCACCGCCATCCAGCGTGGTGCTGCTCTCGCCCGCCTGTGCAAGTTACGACATGTTTAAAAATTTTCAGGAGCGCGGCCGATTATTCAAACAACTAGTGCAAGCTCTATAGGCGATTTTAAAAAATTTCGTATATCAGGTAAATGAGGAGCCGAAATTATGGATTGCCAAAAACCCCAGAATTTGAAAAACTGCACCTGCTCCTATCCCGGCTGCTCCCGCAAGGGGATGTGCTGTGAATGTATCAGTTACCACCTGTCCATGAAACAACTGCCGGGCTGCTGCTTTCCTCCGAAGGTCGAAAAAACCTATGACCGCAGTTTCGCCGCCTTCGCCCGCGCCTGGAATCTATAATTTTTACCCCCGTGATTCAGTACGGGATTTCTTGCTCCTTGCCCTGATAGGGCAAAAGTCAATAGCCCGGAGCATCGCCTGGGCTCGTTGAATTACATACCTTCAGGTCTCCGCGCATGGGATGAAAAGAGGACGCGCTACCTTACTAAAATATTATATTTTTTCTGGTAATACATACGGTTGTCGATAGCTGCCGGTTAAAAGAGAGTCGGCTAACAAATCGGTGGTTCGGTCTATTTCACGCAACCGTCTTGTTTTTGAATTGAACCGAATTGTGGGGCCAAGAACGGCGCAATTATTTGACAGGTCAACGTCATTGGCCTGAAGGTGGGAGCAAAAATCATCAAATACCTTCGCGGCAAGTTCATCTGACTTGATCGCTTCTGTAATTTGCTCCCGAGGTAGAGCAGAACCAACCCTGTATGAAATATTCGCCAGAAGGCACATGGCACTCGAAATATGCCCTTCGAGAATATCAGCGTTCAGATCGGCAACTTTTCGGCTGCGAACGGCATTGATGAAGTTCGCCTGGTGGCTACTGCCGCCGTCAAGCGGAAACTGCTTAATCTTTTTGTCCTGGTTGTCAAAAACCGCCCCGTCGGCAAAATAGCCTCCTTCACATTCAACCACGAGCCCCATTCTTATTCGCCGGTAATTATCCATTGCGGCATCACCAGTTTTTCGGGGCAGATTGCGAACCTCAACAACAATACGGGCAGTATCGCCGTCAAAAATCGCAAACTGAGTATTCGGAGTCTCGCCGGTATCGTCCCAGACGTATCGTCCGCCGACACTCATTACCGGAATATCCGGATCATTTTGGCCGATAATCCAGCGGGCAAGATCAAAAAAGTGGATGCCGTTATTGGGAAGATCCCCGCTGCCAATCGGCCAGAAAAACCGCCAGTCGTAATGCAGATTATTTCTGGTCAGCGGCTGCATGGGGGCTGGGCCCGTCCAAAGGTCGTAGTCCACTGTATCGGGAATTTTCTGCGGTCCGCATATCTTCCCAAGACTCTTTCGGCTGGCATACGCCAGGCAGCGTGCCACGAGGATTTTACCGAGATTACCTTTCTGAAGGTAATCAACTGCCTGCCGCATACCTTCATCAGAGCGGCGCTGCGTGCCGGCCTGGACAATACAATTGTACTTGCGCGCAGCCTCGACCATTTTGTAACCTTCGAGAACATTGTGCGAAGTCGGTTTTTCGATATAAAGGTCCTTATTGGCCTGGCAAGTCCAAATGGTATGCAGGCCATGCCAGTGGTCGGGAGTCGCGTTTACAATAACATCAATATTTTTATCATCCAGAACTCTGCGAAAATCGATATAAGTGTCAACTTTCTCGTTTCGTTCTTCGAATTTCTTCGCTTCGCGACCGAGAATCGCCCGATCCGCATCGCAAAGCGCGACCACCCGCACACCAGGCAGTTTATGAAAAACGCCTATATGTTGAGCTCCTTTGCCATTAATACCCACTACCGCAACGCGAATATCTTCATTCGCTCCGCGTACACGTGAAACAGCAGACGCCCCGGCAATGCGTCCCGAGAGGGATGCTGTGACACCGGTTATTAATGAACTTTTCAGAAAATTTCGACGAGTAATATTATTCATAAGATATTCCTTTTCACCCTGACAAACGTTACGCACAAATCAATTTTATCAAAGATTCTTTCAATAACTACTAAAAAAGTATGAGGAGTGAAAAGTTTGAAAAGGGAACATTGGGGCTGTTGAAAAACTATAGATATAATAAATACTACCGCAGTTTTTGTGCTTTTATCGAGGATTTCCTAGCGCAAAACCGACTTTTGCAACACTCTCTGCGCCCCCCGCTCGCATGGGGATGGTATCATGCCGCAGTCAGAGCTTGCGATAGACAATCAGGGCATCCGAAGCCGGCTGGGCCAGCAGGATCGAAATTCCCTTTTCCATCAATTCCTGACCGGAATATTCGCCCTTCCAGTCGGAGCTGAGGTCTTCCAGTTGGTAAATCGCTTTGGGATCCAGGCCCGACAGCTTCATCAGGAAGCTGTTCTGCGGGTTTTGCTCTCTGCGGAAGATTTGGACCATGCCCTTTCCCGCCTCCAGCTTATCGAACTGAAATGCGATCCACTTATCGTGATCCAGCGTCCAGGGGGTCAGGGGATAGTAGTCGCCCAGGAAGCAGTCCGCCACTGCCCGCCAATCGTCTGCCGTCTTGTGCAGCAGGGCGTAGTTCAGGTCCTTTCGGGGATCTCCGCCATAAGCGATGGAGGCCGATAAAATGCTGTGTTGCCGGTAGAGAGTGTCCGGCGGCACTTCGCCGGTTCCAGAATAGGGTATCCACAGCGACAGCCCGTATGTGTGGCATTGATTACCGATCGAGTCAGACTGGTAGTCGCTTCTTAAAAGCGGGACAGCCCTTCGCAGGGTCTCCAAATCGTTGCGTCGTCCGCCGGACGCGCAGGAATCGATCAGCATACCCGGATGTCGCTTCCGCAGCTCATCCCAAAAGGCAAAATATGCTGTCACGTGGTGATTCTCGGTAATACCCTGCCGGTCCTTCGGCTCGTGGATTCGCCAGTGCCACAGCGGGTTGATATTGAAATCCTGCCGGTAAATATCAACATGCTGTTCGGTAATCAGCTTATCGAAGTGATTTGTCAGCCATTTCAGGCATTCGGGATCGCTCAGATTCAGCAGCCACCAATACTTGGCGTAGGGCTGATCGTCCGGCACGCAGTTAGGGTCTGCGCTAAGCAGCCATTCCGGGTGTTCTTTGGCCAGCCAGGTTCCGGGATCGACACGCTCCGGCTCGAACCAGACGATATGCTTCATTCCACGTTGATGAACATAATCGCTCAGTTCGGCAAGTCCCTTGGGATAGCGTTGTGGGTCCGGCTCCCAGGTGCCGGTCTGCGACCAGACTGGGTCACAGATATACCACCCCGCGTCGGTCCACCAGCAATCGAACGTAAGTCCCTCTGCCAGGAACTTGTCGCAGAACAGTTTGTCGTTCTCCACACTGCTTCTCATGCCGGGGAAAAAACCGCACGAGCAGGTCGAGCAGATCGGGCGTACTGGTTTACCGCCGGGCCTGGGCATGTTGTGCCTGATCATCCATCGCCGCCATACATTCTGCGCCCTTAGCCAGTCGCCTTCGTAGAACTGCATCACCATCATGGGGCTGCGGACCGCTTCACCGGGATGGAGCGTGAAGTGGGTCAATTCCTGGCCCGCCGTGATATGTAGGCCGCTTGCGTCGTCGCGGACAAAATTCGCCGACCACTGCCCCGCCCAACTGACGGCGATTATCACCCCGCCGCCGGAATGCTCTATATTGAAGCCGGGGAACTCCACGCTCGTCGGCCGACCACCTGCCGGGGCGATTCGCTTGGTCTCGCCGGCTGCCAGTGTCTCGGTCAGCGGCTGGTAGCTGTCCGGTGTGCAGTTATCACCTTTGATGCGGTGCATGACGAACTCAGCCGGGGTGCTGCGGGGCAGACTTATATCAAGGGCGTGAATATCGGATAGGATAGGCGTGTCCGCCTTGCCGGTGTTTTTGAAGTAGAGCGTCCACTCGACCGTCGGGAAGTCCTGATATGTCACGCTAATGCATTTCATCTCTAAACCCGTCGCCGGGTCGGTCCAGGTCTGTGTCCGCTGTACGCGATTGGCGTCGAGCTGGTCTTCGGTTTCTTTGAACCGCCACTCGTCGAGCAAATCCCGCCCCGCCTTGCCGCCGCAAACAAACGAATAAGGCGCGTCTTTCACCGTGGCGAAATGCTGTTTAACCCACGTGTTTTTCTGCTCCGACTCCCGGATTGTCGGTTCCATCCCGCCCGCCCAGGCGGGCGGACATACCAGGTTCAGCACGCCCAGACACACCATCAACCATACAACACGCATCGGATTCTCCTTTAAAAAAGGTAACCTTTACTTGCTCGTGAGGTTCTGGACATGCGACTAATTTAATCTGCCATTGCCAGTCCTGCCAACGGAAAGTAAGAATATCCCCTCTTATCCCCCCGCTGCCGGCCCCACTGCGGGAATCTGCACCGGCCGCAGCATGGGCCAGGCATTCTCGGCGTGAGAAATCTTCATCAATTCCTCATAAGCCTGCCGGAACACCTCTGCTCTGCCCTGGCCCTGGCTGTTCCTGTACATTTCCTGGTCGATTGCCGCACGAATACGGAACAGCCGCCAGCGCCAGGAGCTTCGGGCTTGCGGCGTCAAGTTCGCGTCGGCTTGCTCCAGCAATTTAAAAGCTGTAACCGCGCTTATACCGATCTGGTCTCGCTTGTGGTTTTCCTGAAAAATATTGACGACCGACTTCACTTCATCGACCACTCCGGGTGAGAATTCAAAGGCAATATACTCCTTAACCGTATCCAGAGTCGGACGGTCGGGCGCCCAGTAAAGCTGCGTGCAGATTACCTTGTTGAGGTCTTCATAAATCCCTTCCGAATACGGGAAACCGCCGGATAGTTTATTCCTGGTCTCGTCCCAGCGCTGCTGGAGACGACCGGGCATTAGGTTGACGCCGTATCCGCCCCATGGATCCTGCCCCCACATACTAATATCAGGAAAGTTCAAAAGGGGAAACCCTCCCGGAACGCCATGCTCTAACGGATAGCGCGGATATTCCTCAAAATTGTCGGCCATAATGTAGTCCACCCAATCCGGCTTTGCTTGCTTGAACTTGGCGGTGATTCCCTCCCATTCTCCGTTAGCCCAGCGATCGAAGTACCAGGTTCCCAAAATCACCTTTCCCTGAGGGAAAGCCTTGCGGTATGCTCTTGCTAGCGGCTCCGCCATCCGCAGATAACCATTGGCGCCCCAGGGAGCGCATTGCGGGCAGGTACATCCGCCGTTGTCATAGGGCCAAATGAACCAGTAGTCCAGCCCCACCTTTTGGAAGGCCTCAAATTTCTCCTGGCAGTAACCTAATTCCATTTCCGGTACGCCTGCTTTGCTGGGACAGAGCTCATTGCCGAGGTTGTAGATACGGTTGCCCATCAGGGTGTGATAGTGCTCGTGCCCGATGGTGCTGTCGTCGGCGCGTAGCTCCACGGGGCTGTTCTTGTACCCGTCGTTGCAGATGCAGCCCAGGCTGGCGTTCAGCCCCAGATCCTTTACGATCTTCAATAGCGCACGCAGGCGCGCCAGCATCGCCTGGGCCTTCGGATCATTGATTCCGTTGAACTCTTCCATGCCAAACCACACCAGAAAACTATTCACTCCCCACAGCGACAGATCTTCCACATAACGCGTCACTTCTTCGATCGGGGCGACCTGGTAGTAGTTCTGGAAATGGGTAGCGAAATAAATTCCCCGCACGGGCATTACCGGCGTCGAGACTCCGCGCCACGCACCGGGAGTAAATCCCTCGCTGCCATAACTGGAAGTATGCAGGAATTTACCTACACCATAGAGCAGTCCCCGGCTGTCGTTGCCGCGGATACGGACGCCGCCTTTGCTGCCGTCGGCAATTTGGTATCCCTCGACTCCGATGCCTGATTCGATGGCCAGTTCCACCGTCAGCGGCGCTTCCCCCAGATTGACGACCATAGCACCGCAGCGGCTCTGAACCTGCCGAGCGAACACCCGCCCGATGTTCTCGACCACAGGTTCGGCCTGTGGCGGAAGAATCAGCCGAACCGTTTTTACCGCCCCTCCCTGCCCTTCGGCAATGCAACTAACCGGAACCTCCGCCGAAAACAGCGGGGGAATAAACATCATATCAAAAACAAACCAGCCAAAAACTAATGATACGATCAACCTTTTTTTCATTGTGATACTCCTGCTCGGACAAAAAAGAGGAAACAAAAGGGGACCTTCTAGTAAATATTTCTATGATTTTATCGTCGGCTGCAATATGAACCGTCGGCTGGCCATAAGGACCATAACTATAGCCTTCAACCACATCGCCGTTACCTTCCAAAAGGGCGGTAACTGAGCCCTGGCCATCGTGATAATAATACTTGGTTTCAGTCTGGCCGTCAATTATCTGGCTCGATGAGAGGGGCGAGGAAAGTCGGCATAATAAGCGGGGGAAGGGTACAACTTTCCAGGTTAATTTGAACCATGATTTTGGCTTATTTATTCAAGTACCATATTGCAGCATTCAATATTGCGGCATAAGTAACCCAGATTAAATAGGGGATGAGCAAAATACTTGCACGCAGGGAAATTTTCTTGAAAGCGAGTATCGCAGCACTTATTGCCCACCATAATAGAATAATATCCATAAAAGCAATCAAGATTAAATGAAAGCCAAAAAACAAGGGCGTCCAAATCCCGTTAAGAACCAGTTGTATCAAAAAATATTTCAGAGCCAATCTGACTTCAGGATGATCAAACCCCCTGTTCCAGATGAGAAAAGCGGATATTGCCATAAATAAATACAGGATTGTCCAGGCAGGACCAAATACCCAGTCGGGGGGGGTAAAGAAAGGCTTTTGTAGTTGAACATACCAGGTAGTGATAGAATCCTGAGTAGTAAGCAGGGCACCCATACCACCCACGCCAAAGCATACCGCTAAGGTAATGGCGAACTTCAAAACCGGATTTGGCTTAAGCACGGTTATTTTTCTACTAGCGGTCTGATCTTATCAATTCTGAAATATACCAGATATTTTTTGGTATTACTTTCGGGATATTTGCCCTTTATTCTTCTCATTGACTCTATTAGTTCCGCGTCGGCATCTTCCTTTATTTTGGTTAAATAAAGTCTGCTGCCTTTATAACCGGGGCCTTCTTCCAAAAACAGATAAGCAGCCTTCGGATTGGAGCTTAGATTTTTATAGCTTATGTGTTCATTCATGATAAACGCAACCGTATGTTCATCGATGATATGAGGCCGGCCGTAGAGAGCCGCATCGACATTTCCTTCTCTGTCCGCGGTAGCCAATACGCCATTACCTTGGGTATTTTCAAAATATTCTGACAGGTTCATGATCTATACCTCCTGATTTAAAAAGGGGACATTCTACTTTATTTTCCTTTAGTTGGCCGGCCGCGGGGGTTTATGGTATATTCCAGACCGCGGGCTCCTTCCCTGCTTACTTTCTCACCTTTTTTTCTCCTTTCACACCTTCTTTCCGCTGTGGTTAAGTCTTTTTCTTTGGGTCTTTGCCTTTGGCAAAATGTTTATCGATCCAGCCGCAGACCACCTGCTCCCGGCTGTCAAAATGTTTCACATACGGTTTGATATCCAGCACCGGCGTCTGGTCTAACACGTCAACCTCGCTGAAGTGCAGTTTATTTCCCTCGATGCCTTCAATTTTCACCACCGACAGCCCGATATGATTTGGCCGATGCGGGCTGCGGATCGCGAATATCCCATGTTCGACATCTTCCAGGAACGGCCGGGCTATCACCTTTTCCTCCGTTGATTTATGAAAGTAATAGATAATAATTGCGTGGCTGAACCCCTCCAAATCCTTCAGCCCCGCCGCGTATTGACTTTCCAGCTCGACATACGCCCGCACCCCCGGCCGGAATTTCCCCTGGATCGGCATATCCTTCACCTGCTCATACGGCGACCGCACCACCCCGATTGGCTTCATCATAATTTCCTGCATCCGGCGATCCTTTTGGGTTCCTTTGAGCATTTGATATTGACCATCCTAACATAATATCATCTGCGTTTGCCTGCGGACAATATTTTTATTTTATTGGCCGCTTGGCGGCAGAATGAGGATTCATCACCCATCAAGTATTGCGTATAATCCAGTACCTTTTTGATAATATCTGCCGGAAATTGTCCACTTACCCAAAAATTTTTTATCTTCTTTTCCGATGGTGACTTACAGCGGTTGTCCCCTCAAAAATCCCTGAAAAATTATCGCATTTTTGACACACCGTCGATTATTATGGAGCATATGGTTATCAGCTTGGATTCTTAACGCCGGTTTCCTTGTTTTGGATTGTGATAGTCTCAGGTTATTGCATGTTATAATCGAAGTGTAGAATTTCTCATGCCCAACATGAAAACATTCCAATTTGGATTATTCGCCGTCTTGACCATCACCCTGGTGACTGCGGTTATCATAGCGGCGTTTTGGCCGGTTTTATCCGCCCAGGCCCTTTCCTTCGATGACGACGAATATATGGTGGATAATCCCCTGGTGCACCATCCCGGCTGGTCGTCTGCCGGCCGGTTCCTTTCCGAGGTGTTCCATCCCTCTACCGTCGGCGGCTATTATCAGCCGTTGAACATGATTTCGCTGATGCTGGACTGGCGCCTGGGTGGCCGGCCGGATAATCTCCGGCCCTTCCACCGCACCAGTCTGATCATCCATGTGCTGAACACCCTTCTAATAATTCTCTTGTTGTATCAGCTTTTCGGCAGCTTTCCCGCCGCCGCGCTGGTGGGAATGCTTTTCGGGGTCCATCCCATGACGGTTGAGACCATCGCCTGGGTCTCCGAGCGAAAAACCCTCCTGGCCGCCTGCTTTTCCCTCAGCTCGCTGGTTCTTTACGTAAATGCCGCCCGCGGCAAACACAAAACGCTCTATTATACCGGCTGTTTATTAACCTATATTTTCGCCCTTATGTCCAAGCCGACCAGCCTGCCCTTACCTGTCATTTTCCTGCTGCTCGACTATTGGCCCCTCGGCCGACTCTCCTGGCGGACCGTCAGGGGGGTGATTCCCTTTTTCATCGTCGCCGGCTGTTGTGCCGTTATCACCATAATTTCCCAGGCTGCCACCGCCAGAGTTGTCACTCCCCATGCCTTCCCCTTGATGCAGATCCCTTATACCATCTGTCACAATGTAATCTTTTATCTGCACAAAATCTTTTGGCCCACGGATCTTTCTTCGCATTATCCCTTTCCTTCGCCGATGAGTTTGTCAAATCCCGCGATTTTAATTGGCGTGGTGGGCAGCTTCATTTTGTTAGCGGCGCTGCTGATTTCCCTGCGGTGGACGCCCGCTTTTCTGGTCGGCTGGCTGATTTTTATGGTCGCTGCCTTACCCACCATGCAGATTTTCCGGTTCAGCGATGTGATTGCCTCCGACAAATTCGCCTACCTGCCCTCCGTAGGTCTGCTGCTGGTGCTCGCCTGGCTCTTGCACCGCTCGTGGCGGGCGCTGCGCAGCGGCAAGAGTTACGTCTTCAGCCAATCCATTATTGTCATAATAATTTTGGGCCTGGCCGGCGCCGAGTCCCTTGCCACTCGACACTATCTTACTTACTGGAAAAACTCGCTTACCCTGTATCACCGGATGATCGACCTGGCTCCCGAGTCACCTATTCCTCATTTTGCCCTGGGCTGTGCCTTGCGCAAGCAGGACCAGCTCGACGAGGCTATGCAGGAATTTCGCCTGGCCGCTAAGCTCGACCCTGCTTATTACCCCGCCCATATCAATCTCGCCATGGGGCTATTTCTGACAGGCCATACCGATGAAGCTATTAAAGAGTTCCAGACCGCGCTTAGGCTCCACCACGATGACGCCGCTTATTTCAATCTTGCCAATGCGTATATTCAAGCCAAACAAATTGATAAAGCCGTACCTCTCTACCAGCAAGCCCTCCAGCTTAATCCCCGTTACGTCGCGGCTCATTCCAACCTGGCGGCGGCCCTGACCCTTTTACAGCAGTATGACAAGGCCCTGCTGCATTACCAGCTAGCCCTGCAGCTCGATCCGGACCATTTTAATACCCGGATCAACTTCGCCGACACCTTACTGGCCCTGGGAAAATATGATTTGGCGATCCAGCAGTATGAATCTGCCTTACGACTGGACCCCAAAAGCACGCGGGCCCAGGAGGGTTTGCAAACCGCCCGCGAAAAAAAATCCGCCAAAACCACCCCCTAAAAATGCTTCTGGTGTTGATGGAAACGGATTCTGCTGGTAATGCTTTGGCAGTTTATACTTATGGCAATGATTTAATAAGTATGGACAGCGCGGATGCGATTTCCCATTATTATTTCTACGACGGCTTAGGCTCAACAAGACAATTGACAGACTCCGCAGGCGAAGTTATAGTTTCCTACACGTACGATGGCTTTGGCAATTTACTCGCCGGCACAGGCACAAGTAATAACGCCTACGGTTTCACGGGCGAGCAGCAGTTTGATGAAGCGGATGATCTGGTGTTTTTAAGAGCAAGGTATTACAAGCCGAGCATTGGCAGGTTTATTAGCAGAGATCCTATTGGGTATAAGGGAGGACTAAACCTGTATGAGTATGTTAAGAACAATCCAATTAACAAAACAGACCCTTCTGGAAAATATATAACTGTAGTTGCCTGTGCCGTATGCGGAGGATGTTTTGGTGCGGCGGGCATTTCCTGTGCCATCATATGTGGTAAAGATGGTCATTGGGATTGTCCAGGAGAAAGCTTTTGGTCTTGTATGAAGAAATGCTTAAATATTAATCCTTCTGATGTTCTGAAAGATCCGGGATTAGGGTTTGTATCTGCCACTTGTTCAGCAGCATGTATTGCATGTGGTATTCTGCATTAGTTATATGCTTCCGGTGGATAAGTATGAAGGTATATAAACTGTTACAAGAACTATTTTCAGTAACGCTATTATTATCAATGGGGGTATGGATTGGTGTTGGAATATCTATTTATGAAGATTTATCTTCAAATATAAGGCTCGTGGCATTTTTACTGATACCTATCTGTGCTTTTGGAAAAATGCTTATTTACAATAAAGACAAGAAACATAAGAATTTAAAATAACAAGAAGAATAAATGGAACAATTAATTATTCGATTGGGGTCGATTGGGTTTGCAATTGGAGGTGCTGCACAGTATGCAATATCTCTTGGCTTTTGCGCCCATCGGGAATGCCTAGAATGGAGCAATTGACATCTCGGGTGTGGATGCCAGTGAAAAATAATGGTTGCTATAATGAAGAAATACGAATATTTGAGTGGAGAATGATCAATGTACCTCTTTTCGAATAAGGGACAAAAAACGCGAATTGATCGCTATCAGCGAATGCGTCTTTTTACTGGCATTTTGGGGTCCTGTCTACTTCTGTTGACTTTGTGGCTGGCGTGGTTATATGGGTATAAAGGATTGATTTGGGTTTTTGTCATTCTCGGCCCCGGATATTTGGCAGCGTATTCATATATTCGGTGGAGATATAAAAATAAAAAATAAATGTTTATTAATCAGCAAGAAAAGAAATAATAAATCATAAGTTGGAGGTGAGTGTTCAGATAAGTTGAAACTTTCCACAGATAAAGTTTCGTGGTATCAACTACTATGGACAAAAGGAATAAAGCTATGCCCGATGAAAAAAAACAGATTGATGTGAAAAAGGTATTTCTTGGAGTTATGTTTCTATTGGGCGGTTGCATTTGTATTCTAATGTCAGTCATGATAGCCCATTTTTTTGTTAATATTATACTTGGCATTACCCTGGTTATGCTTGGAACTGCTTTTATTTGGCAAGCAACAGAAGGATTTCGAAAAAAACGAAGGCAACGAGAAACACACGTGTAACCATCCATGTCAGACGGAAGGTAAAATGAATAAAAAACGGTTATGTAAAAGCTTTGTTTTATGGGGAGACGGCGACGTTCGGCTTGGCTCCAAAAATAAATAACTATAACACAACCCGGCGGGCTGAATTTGTTTAAATCTTTTAGCCATTCCTTGGAAATCGAAAAACCTAATTATTTTCGCCTATATCTTTTGCCGGTTGGTTGGGCTCTTGCGGGGGTTCGACGGAAAAACCGGAGGCTTTTTGTTCTTCAGCGGGCTGGTTGGGGTCCTGCTTCTTATCCTGGAGAAGATCGTCGAGCTTCTTGCTCATCTCTTGCGCCTTCCAATCGCTGATCTCGTAAACCCACCCCTGGTGCTTCTGGGTAAATTCCGCCGCGGCATCACGGGCGAGTATCTTCGCCTCCTTGGCTTTTAGCTCTTCCGGTGACTCTACGCGATTCTCCTTGACCACCGGCGACTTGTCGGTAAAGTCCGCCTGGCAGATCAGGTAATTTTTATCCTGCTTCTTCGCCAGTTTAAAAGTAGCCAAAGTCGAATCCTTCAGCTCACACTGCACGGTTACCGCGAAATTCAGATCCGCCGTCTGCGGCGTCTTTTTCTCCACATCTTCGAATTCGATATTCGCTAGGCCCGCGAAAACCTGATCATAATAATTACCTTTAAGCTCTTTGCCCGGCGGAATATTTTCCAAAGTTACCTTGCCTTGGTCATCAGCCCGGAGGGTATAGCTGCCTTCGGGATAGGTTATGGTCACCCGCCGAATATCCTCCTTCTGCACCTTGAAAATCTCACGCTCCGCGTAACTAAGCGCCGTCATCGACATCCACCGGATATTATCCGAGACATACACGTCGTCCTTATCGGCTAATCGAACGTATTTGCCCCCTAACTGCCGGTCTGCTCTGCCTACGATTATCCCCGTGATGAGCTTGCCGTCCGCATCGAAAAACTTAACCAGGTTATGCAGTTTTTCCCCGTCAACCTCCAGTTCCGAGTGATTAGCCGGGTTACTGGTAGTCAGCTCTTTGACGGTGATATCCAGGCAGGAAACGATCAGGTCGTTAATCTTCCGCGTCAGGGCCGGGTAGTTATCCTTGCTGGCGATAACGAAACCATCGCCCTGCCGCTGCAGCACCACCTGTTTCGGACCGGACATCAGCTCGATCCGATCGATTTTCTGGGTGTCCAGCCCCTGGATCAGTTGCACCGCCCCGCCGGCCGCGGTCTTTTGCCGCTGGGCCAGTTGGGATTGCAGAAAGGCCAACAATACCGCGATTGCCGCTGCCAGAGCCAATAGCATCAGCTTTTTATTACTCATATATTACACCTCGTTGTGCTGCCTCTCACTTCTTCTAATAAATATTAATTTACTCAAACTGACCGATTTACGGCTAGAAATTAACGTAACTGTTTTCTTAACAAGATGTTCTATAACACAAAAATCAATAAAATTAGTTATCCGCCGTAGGCGGATTCCACAATTTTGCATTTTGCCTTTTAAATTTTGCATTCTCAAACTGGCCGTCGGTCAGTTTGAGTAATTTAAGCATCACTGGCGTGGCTGATATACCGTCGGCGCCTTATGCCGCGGCGAATGCCCACGATAATAGCGATTAAAAGAATGGCCGCCGGCGCTGCCATTATATTGAATACCTCCAGCCGGGTTTTGAGATGTTCAATGCTTTGCCGACTTTCGTTTCGTATTTTTCGCAGGTTAATCTGTTTTTCCCGCAGTTGCCGCTGGAGCTCTTCTTTCTTTTGGTTTAACGCCGTCGCCGCCACTACCGCTTCATCCTGGCTGCGGGCGGTGGACAACAGTTTATTGAGGTCATCCTGGAACTGAGTAATTTCGCCCTGAATCTTGGCTTCCGCCTGGGCGGTCTCCTGCTGCACCTGTTCTTCGATCTTATCAACCCGGGTGAATCGCCGGGCAAAACTGCCCCGCGACCGCATGGCGATGAGCTCACCCGATCCCAGTAGATTCTCTATCGTGTTCATTAGCAACGTGCTGTTATCCGCCACCGCACTCGTTCCAAAAAACGTCTCCCGAAACGCAATAAGATCGCTGATAAAATCAACATCGGAGAAAACCGCTACGGCGCCGTCTGCTTGCGCCTCCTCCAGCCCGGTAAGGTGCCGCGTTTTTTTCTCCTCCGCAGGTTGCCCGCCTTCGCTGTTGGAATCATCGGCTCCTTTACTTTCGTCCGGCACATCGATGCCTTGCGGAAAGGCTGAGTGAAATCTTCCGGTTATCAAATAACCCAGCTTTACCGGCTTGGTTCCTTCCTTGAAATGGCTCATCAAGCGTCCGGGATCGACCATCATCAGCTCGAAGGGGCTATCCGGCTTCCAGGTATTTCCCTGGGATGTGGTTTGCAGGAGCGGCCTTAAGCTAAGATTATCCTGCGGGGCTGCTTCCTTATTCTGCTCTTTTTCTTTGACCTCTTCCAAAGCACCGGCGAAAAGCACCCTGACCTGGCTTAGATCAGCGGTGATAACATTTTCCCGATTTAAGCATCCGCCCGTCGGCTCCAAATCCAAGGCACCGATCACCTTTTCCGGCCGCTGGTTTTCTCTTAGCGCCGCCAGGATCGCCAGATTCTTATCACCCGCGAAGGTATCGCGCGGCATCTGAACCCCCCAGCCTTGCATTAATCGATTCAAATCGGATGCTGCTGACTGGGGCATTTGGCCCCGCATCTGGGCCATGGGATCCGGCTGGTCCGCCATGCAGAAGGGGTCCACGCACACAATCGCTCTGCCGCCCCGCAGCACAAACTGATCGACGGCATAGAGAGTTTTTTCCGGCAGCTCTTTGGGATGAATCACCAGCAGCAGATCGACGTCTTCATTTTTTATCTCCCCGGTATCGCTTTCGATAACCTTCACGTCATATTGATTGCGGAGTTGCCTGATAATCGCCCAGGCCGGCCGCGGCCGCTGTCCCTGCATCTGCATCATCTGCATCATGTAGGGTGAGGCTTCGTCGCCCATCACTTCCAGTGAGCTGAGCACCCCGATCCGCTGCTTCTGCCGGGTGATCGCCGTATCGATCAGGTAGCTGACATCATATTCCACGAAATTCAGCCGTTCCGGCGAAAACAGCGGTATGCTCTTAATCACCCCGAACTGCGTCTGGGCCACCAGTCCGAAGAAGAAATACTCATCTTCGGTAATCGCCAGCCGTCGCAATCCGTAGCGCAGCGCCTGTTGTTCCTCGTCGGAATAAGGCCGGGGATCTATTACCTGAAAATCCACCATCCCCCCGGAGGCAGCTACGTATTCTTCCAGCAGGTCCCTTACGTACTGGTAATAATTGTTATAAAAGCGGATCTGGTCCGGCCCCTTCAGAGCCGCTGTTTTAGCGTAATAAAGTTTCAGCTTGATCGGCTGATTGAGCTGGCCCAGGATTTTTTCCGTCCCTTCGCTTAGGGTATATAATTTCTGTTTGGTTATATCGATTTTACAGGCCCGCAGGAGGGTGCTATTCTGACAGATACTGATGACGCTAATGGTAATTATCCCCACCAGCACCACCGCTATTCCAGCTCGCAGGGTTCGGTTCATCACGCTGCCTTCCTTTCTTCCAGTATAATCCCGCAGGCCGCCACCCAGCCCACAATCAGCAGCAGGTAATAAGATATATCCCTGAAATCAATCAGGCCTCTTTGCATGGATTCGAAATGGGTTTGAAAACTCATATTTTCGATGCTGCTGACCACGGACATCGGCAGCAATTTCGCCAGGTAATCCAGGGTGCTCGGCAGCCCCGCCGCCAGCAGCAGCGCGGTGGCCACCACTGTGAGAATAAAACTGATAACCTGATTCTTGCTTATTGCCGAGAAGAAGCAGCCGATCGCCAGCAATCCTCCTGCCATCAGAAAACTGCCGATATATCCCGTAATGATTTCTCCCACATCAGGATCGCCCAGATAAGCCACCGTAATCGGCATAGGAAAGGTCAATAGCAGCGCTATCCCCAGGAATGTCCAGGCTGCCGCGAATTTCCCCCACACCGCCTGCCCAACGGTAATCGGCAGCGTCAGCAGCAGCTCAATCGACCCGCTCTTGCGTTCTTCCGCCCACAGCCGCATCGCCGTGCACGGCACCATGAACACCATCAGCAGCGGCATATTCATAAAAAATATTCGCATGTCCGCCTGGCGGGTCTCGAAAAACCGGTCCTTAAAGGTCAGATAACCCGCGAAGAATAGAAATATCACCAGGAACACGTACGCCACCGGCGTGCGGAAGTACCCTTTTAATTCGCGTTTGAAAACCGCCATAAATCCATTCATCGCCTTGCGACTCCTTATTACTATCAAAACCGTAATTCTATCCGGCACTTTTTCTTTGGGTTATTCTGCGAAACACCTCATCCAGACCGCACCCATATTTTGTTTTCAGTTCCCTGGGGGTGGAATCGGTCAGGATTCTGCCCTGGGCAATAATAATGGTCCGGGTGCAAACCGCTTCTACCTCTTCCAGAACATGGGTGGAGATAACCATGCACTTGTCTTGTGCCATCTGGTTTATCAATTGTCGTACTTCATGTTTTTGATTGGGGTCTAATCCATCGGTCGGCTCGTCCAGGATCAATACCGCCGGATCATGGATCAGGGCCTGGGCCAGCCCCACCCGCCGCCGATACCCTTTGGAAAGGGTTTCAATGGTTTGATGATAAACCGACTCGATAGCGCAGCGTTTTACCACCCGCCGGATTGCCGGCTCGCGCTGGGAGCCGTAGATTCGCCGGGCATCGCAGATAAAGTTCAGGTACGACCCCACCGTCATCTCGCCGTAAGCGGGGGCGTTCTCCGCCAGATAGCCCAGCGAACGCCTCACCTCGTTCGGCTGGCGAACAATATCATAGCCACAAACCCGGGCGCTGCCGCTGTCGGGCGGCAAAAAGCACGCCAGCATCTTCATCGCCGTGCTCTTGCCTGCCCCATTAGGCCCCAGGAAGCCCAGCACCTCTCCTTTTTTAACCTCAAACGATATGTCATCCACCGCCACGATTGGTCCGAAGCTGCGCCGTAAATTCTTAACGCTGATCATCTTCTTTCAACTCCCATAAAAATATCTTCCACCGGCGGATATCGATAACCCCGATAAACATAGTATGATCCGTTATCATCCCCTTATCGTTGTCCTGTACGATAAAAAATTCGTCAAAGTTCGCCTAATTATGCTCAATCTCTCCCCGCCGTCAATATCAATTCGAGCCGGAATATTAAACGTAACCATATCCCCCTTAACCAATAAGGCAACCTCTGAATATGCCAATGTTGCGTAAGAAAAAAGTACGATAGTACTATAACCCTCAAAAACCTATAAAATTAGTTATCCGCCGTTGGCGGACTCCACATTTTTGATTTTTGATTTTTGAATTCTCAAACTGTCCATTGTTCAGTTTGAGTAATTAAATTATCGGACGTACCCGCGACAAACCTAAAGCTTGACCCGTGATGTGTCGAAATTAGCTTTGGTATCGAATTGCCGGCGCTAAACTTACGCCGTACGACTAATCCTTATCCCAGCGGCTGTAAGGTGGAAATATAATTCGTACCATATCTATGTGTGGGTAATAAACTTAGAATGCTTTATAGATAGCTATGCCGACCGCACCGATAAATACTGTTACTGATAGCCCAAAAACCTGCTGCCAGGCCGGTTATCTGCCCGTCCCCCTGCATATTGTCTCGCCGCAGGCCCTGCACGGGCTGGAAATCTACCTGGCCAGCGGTTCTTCCTATAACCTTTATCGGGCGATAAACATCCAATTCAGCGATAAGGATCAGCGGGGCCTGCTCGATAATAACGTCAATTATGTCTATGTCTCCGTCCGCGATCACCAGAAATATTATCGGACGATGGAAGGTTATATCAGCCAGGTCGTCTCCGATCCCAACCTCATGCAGCAGAAAAAGGCCGAAATTCTCTATTCGACTAGCCTGGAGTTGGCCAATCAGCTCCTGCAATCACCCCCACAAGAGGAGCAGATCGAACACACCAAAAAAATCTCCCACGCCATGGTGCAAATGGTTATCAAGAATGAGCAAGCCTTTGGTTCGCTTTTCGAAGTCTCCAGTCACGATTTTTATACCGCCACCCACCTGGTTAATGTCTGTACCCACAGTGTTTCCCTCGCCCACAAAATAGGCAGTTTCAGTCCCAAGCTGCTGGAGCAGTTTGGTATCGGCTCCCTGCTGCATGATATCGGAAAGATTTTTATTCCCGAGGAGGTCTTGAATTCGACGGAAAAGCTCACCGACGAGCAATTTGCCCTCCTCCGCAGCCATGTTGACCGGGGCTGCGAGCACCTGCGGAAGGTCTCGCAACTGTCCGATGTAGTGCTTGAAGCTGTAGCCCAGCATCACGAACGATTGGATGGCAGCGGCTACCCCCATGGCCTCAAAGGCGATCAGATTTCACCCTTTGGCCGGCTGGTCGGCATCATTGACACCTTTGACGCCATGACCTCCGCCCGGCCCTATCGCAGTCATACCCATTCCGTAGAAGAAGCCCTCCAGTATCTGCAAGAAGAATCCCCGCAAAAATATGATGCGGATATGGTGCGTACCTTTGCGGATATGATTTTTAATATTATAAATACCAGGCAAACTGGCGGGGAGAATAACTTGCTGGATCGTATGGAAGAAAATGATCTTGATGCCTCCTCGGGACGTCAGCATAAGCGTCATTATTTCCGGGCGTTCGCCGAGATCCGCATGCCCAGTGCCAAAGACAGCGATATAAAACTGGTTCCAGCGGAAAAGATGATCTTACACAACCTCTCCCTCTCCGGCCTGGGTTTTTTAAGTCCCCAGCCGCTCCAGGTCGGCCGGAAAATATATCTGACCCTGCCCCAATTAGCTACCACCCAATGCGGCCAGTTATCCGCGGTTATCGTTCGCTGCAAAGACAACGGCAACGGCTGGTTCACCGTGGGCGCCAAACTCGACCAGAACCTGCCCCCCAGATTCCTCGACCAGATTAAAGATTTCGTCCTCCTGCAATAATTTTACCTGTTCTCACGCCGTGGAAATTCTTCTTCAAGCCCTGAAAGGGCGAAATATAATAGCCCAGGGTGAAACCCCGGGGTTCCTGAAGGGGCGAAATAATATTTTCCAGGGCGCCGCCCTGGAAATCTATCTTTCGCTCCTGTCGTATTTTATCTTTTAATCTGCTGCAATTTGCGTTTTAATTATCTTTTATCCTGCCCCGTCGTCAAATGTTCCCATATTGTCGGCGTGTTTCCCCAGCGAAAGAATGTTCCTCTATTCTTTAATCTGCGTTAATCTGAGAAATCTGTGGATATATATATCTGTATTATTTGTTTTTTCTTTCACCTGCTCACCTGTTCGCCTGTTCTCGCGCAGCGCCGCCTTCTCACCTTCTCACCTTCGCACTTTCTTATCTTCTTATTCTTTCTACTTTCTACTCTCAACTTTCTACTATCTCCGCCGCAGGCGGTGCCCGGTAAAAACCATCCCGCTGAACGGCTGACCTCCCCGTCTCGCTGATCAAGGCCCGAATTTCCGCCACCGATAATTGCTGATCCGCGCCCTCCTGTTTTTTATCCACAATTCGATATTGCTGTACCGTCCCCTCCAGGTCATCAGCCCCATAAGCCAACCCCACCTGGGCCAGCTTGACTCCCAGCATCGGCCAGAATGCCTTAATGTGCTCGATATTGTCCAGCATTAGTCGGCTGATAGCGATGGTTTTTAGCTTGGTTAGGCCGTCAACGGTATCGCGGTAACCTTTATTCGGGTCCAGCCAGGTCAGGGGCACAAAACATTGAAAACGACCCTTACCCAACTGGATCGACTCATCCTGCTGCTTACGCAGGGTAAGTAGATGTTTTATCCGCTGCTCCGGCGTATCGATATAACCGTAGAGCATCGTGGCGTTAGTCATTAATCCCAGCCGATGGGCCGCGGCATGTACCTCTAACCACTTTCCCGGCCCCGGTTTATTTGGACAAGCCTTCTGGAAATATTCCTCATCCAATATCTCTGCCCCACCGCCCGGCAGGCTCTGCAAACCCGCTTCTTTTAGGGCCTGGAGAACCTCTTCCACCGTCAACTTGCCCTTGTCCGCCATTTCTATTATCTCTACCGCGGTGAAGGCCTTGATATGCATCTTGGGACATCGCCGCCGCACCTGCTCGATCATTTCCCGGTAATAATCAAAACTTAATTCCGGATGGATTCCGCCGACGATATGAACTTCATTTGCCCCTTGCCGCCGGGCCTTTTCCGCCAGCTCCGCCACCTCACTCGCGCTCATCAGGTATCCGCCCTCCTGGCCCAGCCGCCGGGAAAAACCGCAAAATCGGCATCCCACCCGGCAAATATTGGTATAATTTATATGCCGGTTGATACTGTAGTAAACCTTCGGCCCATATCGCTTCAGGGTATATTGCCGGGCTAATTCCCCTAACCGCAAAATATCGCCCGTTTGGTATAATGCCACTCCATCCGCATAATCCAGCCGTTCACCTCGACTAAGCTTTTGAATTAAAGGGGTCAGACACCTTTTTTCGATCTTATTTCTCCTTTTGGCTGTCCGCCTGGATGAACCTGTCGATCTCAGGATCGTAATATCGCCCGTCTTATAATGCATCCCTGTCTCGTCGTCAAGCACCTGGCCGGTATAGCGGTGGGAGACGTTTTTGTAGATGGCATCGGCATAAGATTTGTCACCATAGGGCGCACATACATACTGATGGTCAATCTCGCCCAAATTTCTCTGTGTCTCAGTGTGAAATAATCTTTGGGTTAATTATTTGCAGGGCGAGAAATCTCGCACCATTTTTCCTGCTTATCTGCTTGCCGCGTCGTAGCCGGTTTCTGCGTCTCGTCCGTCGTAGCTAAATTCTGCGTAGCTTTACGCGAAGCAGAATGGCGAAGACGGGCTTGCCTGTTCCCCGCCACCCCTGGTTATCGGACGTTACCTGATAATTTTAAACCTGCCGCCTTGAAAAACACCATATATTGTGGTCTAATATATATACAAGGAATCAAATAACCGAATTATAAATTAGCAATATTTCGGGAATTTTTATGGAAAAATCCGTCGAAAATAGCCCTAAAACCCTTGTAAAACGAGAGGGGCTGACGCTTACGGAAAATGCCCGTTTTGTCCTGGCCAATCGCTATCTCCGCAAAGGACCCGACGGCAAAACCATCGAAACGCCCGAACAACTATTTGACCGGGTCGCCTTTCTTGTCGCCCGAATTGAAAAGAACTTTGGCGCCGATGAATCCGCTGCCCAACTTTGGCAGGATCGATTCTATAACCTGATGGCCTCGCTTAAATTCCTGCCCAACAGCCCCACCCTCATGAACGCGGGTCTCGCCATGGGAATGCTCTCCGCCTGCTTTGTCCTGCCCGTGCCCGACAGTATCGACGGCATCTTCGATACGGTAAAGCATACCGCGATGATCCAGAAGGCGGGCGGCGGAACCGGATTTTCCTTCGATTCGCTTCGGCCGACCGGCGACTATATCGCCTCCAGCGGCGGACGGACCAGCGGGCCGATCAGCTTCTGGCGAGTGCTCAGCGAAACCACCAACGCCATCCAGCAGGGCGCCTTTCGCCGCGGCGCTAATATGGGCATGATGAGCGTCACCCACCCCGATATCCTCAAGTTCCTCCATGCCAAGCGGGACCTTACCGCCTTTACCAATTACAATATCTCCGTCAAGATAACCGACGAATGGATGGCTCAGTTAGGCGCCCAGCCCCACGCCCCCCATACGGTCCAGAACCCCCGGACAGGGAAAAAATATTACCTGCCCCGCTCATTAAACATCTGGCAATACAATATTAACGACCTTGTTCCCATAGGCCCGGACCAGTCCCACCCCCAGTCAGCCGACAGCTCGCCAACCCCCGGCCCATTCTGGAGTCTTGCCCAAATCTGGCAGTTGATCGTTACCGGCGCCCATGCCACCGGCGAGCCGGGCGTCGCTTTTATCGACCGGATTAACCGCGACAACCCCACCCCGAATCTAGGCCCTATCGAGGCCACTAATCCCTGCGGTGAACAGCCGCTGCTGCCTTACGAAGCCTGTAATCTCGGCAGTATCAACCTGGCGAAATTCGTCCGTTCTGATGACAATGAGGAGGGTGCGCTTATCGCCGCCGCCACCGAGGTTAAGGAGCTTTCCCGCATCGATTTTGCCGACCTTCGCAGCACGATCCACCTGTCGGTAAGATTCCTGGACAACGTTATCGACGCCAATAATTACCAGATCGAGCCGATAGATCGGCTCTGCAAAGCCAACCGTAAGATCGGGCTGGGCGTAATGGGTTTTGCCGACGCCCTTTATAAATTGGCGGTGCCCTACGATAGTGAAACAGCCATCGCCATCGGCCGGGAGCTAATGCGGTTTATCAATAGCGAAGCCCATCAGGCCAGCGAGGTTCTCGCTAAAGACCGCGGCGTCTTTGAAAACTGGCCCGGCAGTCTCTGGGACACCAAATATCACCGTCCGCAGCGCAACGCCACCGTCACCACCGTCGCCCCTACCGGAACCTTAAGCATTATCGCCGACTGCAGCGGCGGGATTGAGCCGATGTTCGCGGTAGTCTTCGACCGTAATGTGCTCAGCGGGACGCACCTTCTGGAGGTAAACAGCTCCTTCCAGGAAATGGCCCAAAAAGGAGGGTTTTACAGCGACAAATTAATCCGCCGAATCGCCCGCCGCGGCTCACTGGCCCATCTGCCGGAAATCCCTGATGATATCAAGCGGATTTTCGTCTGTGCCCATGATATCGCCCCGCAGTGGCACGTCAGGATGCAGGCTGCCTTTCAGGAACACTGTGACGCCTCTATTTCCAAGACCATCAATTTCCCCCGCTCCGCCACCCTCCAGCAGGTGGATGAGATATACCACTTAGCCTTTAAATTAGGCTGTAAGGGCGTTACTGTTTATCGGGACGGCTGCCGGCAGGCCCAGCCGATGAGCCATTCAAAGGCGAGCGAAGCGGGTGAAGCAGCCATCGAGGAAGACAAATCCCCCATTGGGCTATCCAAAAAACCCGTTCAGCCTATCACCCTGCCGGAGATCATGACCTGCGTGCGGGTCCGCCAGATGACTCCGTTCGGCAATATGCACGTCAAAATCACCGTTGATCCCAAAACTGAAAGGGAGTTAGAGGTATTCGCCCAACTGGGAAAGGGCGGCGATATAGCCAACAGCGACCTGGAGGCAATCTGTCGATTGCTTTCTCTGCTGCTGCGCTGCGGGGGGTCCTTTGAACTGGCCATCAAGCAGCTTGACGGCATTGGGTCGAGCCTGACCATCCCGGCCCGGGGCGGCAGAATTATGTCTTTGGGTGACGGACTGGCCAAGGCGATGGCTAAATACCTGGCAGCCAAACAAAAATTTGGTTTGAAATCGCTGCTCCTGGGTGAAGTTAATGAAGTAAATATTAATATTTTTTCAAAATATGATACAATTGCCGATGAAGATAAAGACCAAGGCTTTGTTATCGGTAGTTCAGGTGATAATATTGGTGCGGCCAGGGAAGGCCCGGCGGCGGGATTTAAGGTAAAATGCCCCTCATGTAACGGCGTCTTGTCATTCGAAGAAGGATGCGTAAAGTGTTATAAATGCGGGTTTTCCCAATGTTAAAGTTTTTAACGCCGCCTGGTCGATAAATAAATTGAATTTTCTCCCCTCCGGAAAACATCGGGTCAGTTAAAACTGCTCGGTGTTTTCTTTTTTATATGCACTTCTGATGGATTTTGCCCTATAACTTTTCCATAATTTTAAAAATTAACAAATAAAATGTTAGACACGGCGAAAAATTCGGGAATAAAATCATATGAATTTACGTAATCGTTCATGGTATAAAAAGGCGTTTTTGGGCGAAAAATGGGCATTGGGGGTGGTGAAAAATGGGCATTTTTTGGTATAAAATGCGAATTTTAGGGTAAAACCCGGCAAATTTTGACAGTTTGTGACGCAAAACGGCTCTTTTCCCCAGAAAAATCAGAGAAATTATGAAAAAATCAGAGGTTTCTTCTTTAGACCTGAAACTGGCCAGTGCCGTCCAGGATGCCCTGCTTAACAGCCAGGTGCCGCAATGCCGCTGCGGCAAAATGGTGCTGAAAAACCGGATGTGCAGCACCATCGGGGGCGATTTCTACCATTTTCGCAAGCTGCACGATGACCAGGTAGCTTTCGCTATCGGCGATGTCATGGGCCATAACGTCAGCTCGGCCCTGGTGATGACGATGATCATGGGCCTGCTCCAGGCGGACCGGGTGGATAACCGCCGGCCTAACCGGGTGGCTGGTACTATCAACGATGAACTGGTCAATTTAGGCGAGCAAGTGGGCGAACCAATAACGTGCAGCCTGATTTACGGGGTGGTGGACCTGCCCAGCGGGATATTGCTGTATGTCAACGCCGGCCATCCTCATCCGATAATTTTTAATCGCATCAAACACCATATCGCAGAGCTGGCACCCACGACTATGCTACTGGGGGTACAGCGGGGACTATTGCCGGAGTCATGCCATCAATTCGTCCGCGGAGATCGACTGGTACTCTTTACCGACGGCATCATCGAAGCCGGTAACCTAGCCAGAGACCGGTTCGGAAAAGAGCGGCTCAGCCGAACCATAATCAAAACAGGGGAACAGGACCCGCAAATTCTTACCGACGAGCTCTTTGGAGAGTTGGAAAAGTTCTGCGAAAACCGGCCGCCGGAAGACGATCAAACGACAGTGGTGATCGATTTCGACGCTATCCAATATCAATAAGAAAGTGTGAAAAGTGTGAAAGGTGCGAAAAGTGTGAAAAGGAAGAGGTGAGTAGGTGAGAAGGGGCAGAGAAGAAAGGGGATAGGGGCTAGGGGTTAGGGGCTGGGGATTGGGGAAAGAGAAGAAGACGCGTACACAGATCGAGGTTTAACGTTCACAGTTCAAAAAAGAAAAAGAATATCACCATGAAGTTCAGAAGAACACGAAGTTAAGAAATAAATAATAAGAGAATACAGATATTATTATCCGCAGATTACACCGATTAGCGCAGATTAAAGAATTTTAGAAATATTGCTTCACCGACGAAATCCGCCGACGACTTGGGAACATTTGGCGAAGAGGCAGGATAAAAGATAATTAAAAAGCAGATGGATGCAGATTAGAAAATAAAACTTCGACAGGATGTATATGATTTACAAGATTTAAAATCTCAAATTTAAAATTTCAGATGAGGAGGGACGGGCGATTTTACTCAATAACGAATTCCGGCTCATCGGGTAATGAATACTTATTTCTCCCGCCAAGGCGCTAAGGCGCTAAGATAAGAATAGACAGGATTAACAAGAGATATCAAAAATGAATTTTTTCACACAACAGAGTGCACCGCGTCAAAGCATACAGAGATTATTATCCGCAGATTACACCGATTAGCGCAGATTAAAGAAACGAGGAACATTCTTTCGCTGACGAAACATGCCAACAACAAAGGAACCTTTGACGCCGGACTAAGAAAAAATCTATTTAACCGCTAAACATCATGAACGCGAATTCAAAAAAGAATATTCACCACAAGGGCGCGAAGAGCGCGAAGGGAAGAAATATTATTTACCACGAAGGCCGCGAAGGAAAAGACGAAGGCAAGACAAGAAAAACCAAAGATTGCAGAGTTTATTATTCGCAGATAAATTATAACAAAGTTTTTACGCTTAATTTTCCGCTTTGACGGTTAACGCGAAAGCCCTATAATAAGGCTAATTCAAGTTATTTTATAACATATTGTTAATAAAAGGATACGGACGGTGTTAGGGGAAGAACTATTTTTCATCGTTTCGCGACGGAAAGTTCGTGGCTTGATACCAACCATAATGATTGCCTTCGCACCCCGAAAACAACCGTTTCGAACGATGGAACAATGTCCTGAGGCAGACGAACGTCGTTTGCCCGCCGGCTTAGGCAGAAACGGACAGACTGCTTCTGCGGGATTATACAGTCTGTCCAATCATTGATGGGCGGTGAGGAAGATATGACAGAAGTTCCATTTGAATCACTGCCACAAAGGGTTTTCCTTGATTCTTCCACTCTACAAATGCTGCAAGACTACGGTGCTCAGGTATGGGAAAACGAATCTCTTCCAAACAACGATAGAATCCACTATGTTACGGACGGACCGGCAATGATTGATGCCTTGCGTCGCATCTTCTTCGTCAACCAACGTGCCCTTTGGCAGTTCGCACTATCGGATTATAGTCTTCGAGAAGTCGCTGCGAAGGGAGATGATCGGTATCTGCAATGGGCCTATGATGTGCTAGACCATTGGAGAATATGTTTGGAGGAGTCTGGGCCACCCTCGTCAATAGGGCAAGCGATAGGAAACAAGCTCAAAACGACTTCTTTTGATTATCTAGGCCAGGGAGACCGGAAACTCTTGTTGGACGCGGTCACACTTGAATGTGACGCATTTCTTACCTGCGACCGGAAGTTAGCAAAAAACAATCATCACATACTGGCCGAGCTGGGCATTATGGTTGTTACTCCCATCCAATACTGGCGGATCCTTGAGCCTTGGGCGAATCTCTATGTATGAAACTACTCAGGAATACATGGGAGGGAGCTGTGAAGCTGAAAGTTAAGCGCCAATGTCCAGTCTGTGGAGAGACTTACTTAGCAGATGCAATTCGGCTGCGGTTTGGCCGCCAGACGACGTGCTCTAGGAAGTGCAGCTACATACTTCGCGGAAGTGCTTCGCTCCCCCGCGCAAGTCAAGTCCCGTTTCGTCTTCTGCTCACGTGAGTGTCACTATCGCGGTCGATCCATGGGATTGGTGTGTCGTATAGTCACACAACCGTATACCGTAACCGATGAAGGGCGAAAAGCATGGCAGGAGGCAGCCAAGAAGCGGGCAGGGATACCGCGTAAGGAATTAGTCACCTGGGTATGCGAAGTGTGCGGGAAAGAGAGTTCGATTACTCGTGGAAACCTCTCTCCGTCTCGCAAGCTAAGATTCTGCTCACCACAATGCGCAAACAAAGCCAATCGCGGTGCTGGCAACACCGCATGGCGTGGGGGACATCCAGAGTACTACGGTTCAGACTGGCGACCTCTGCAACGGCAAGCTCGTAAAGCGGACGCATATCAATGTCAAAGATGTGGTGTCCAGCAAAAGGAACTTGGACGGGCACTTGATGTCCACCATATAAGACCGGTTTCGTATTTCGACTTTGTAAACGATGCAAACTTTATAGAGAACGTAGTCTCTCTATGTCACGACTGCCATATGCTTGTAGAGTGGAACGGAGTTGACTTTGAACTTCCCAATAGATGCAATGGAAGTGCTACAGCGACTCGAAGAACATTAAGAGACGCCCAAAAAGGTGTTGCACCGGACGCCGCCAAGCGGCGACAGTGAGCTTGGTCGTTAGAGGCGCAATGAGGTTATGATGCGATTTCGGAACCAAACGTTCGCAGTTCACGTTTACAATCTGGTGCTGCAGATCGTGGGGGCGATCCTCTTTTCATGCATCGAGGGAAACTATTGGTGTTGGATTCTCCCGGCATTCATGCTCTTTCTGATTCCTCAGGCCTGGAGGCAGGCGGTGGTGGTCGTGGACGATGACGGTGTGAAGGTGGGGGGTAAAACGAGAATCTTGTGGACAGATATTGAGTCTCTGGCAAAACGAGGATGGACACGTGCGGTGTTCATGTTGAGGGATGGGCGGAGAAAGAGCCTGTCTATGTTCGATTGGCCGACGGAGAGAAGAGATGAGTTCTATGCCTTAATCGAGAAAATAGGGCTTTAATCAAAATACTCCAGGGTGGCGCCCTGGAAAAATATTATTTCGCCCCTTCAGGAACCCAGGGTTTCACCCTGGGCTATTATATTTCGCCCCTTCAGGGCTGAAGAATTTAAGAGAATTTTAATTGGGGGTGTTCCTCCTTGAACCCAGGGTTTCACCCTGGGCTATTATATTGCGCCCCTTCAGGGCTGGAAGAGGAATTTCCGCGGAGCGGGGCGAGAGAAAAAATAGTTCAATGTTTAATGTTCAAGGTTCAAAGAAGAAAAAGAATTTTACAACGAAGTTCAGAAGAACACGAAGAAGAAAAGATAAAAATCAGAAAAATACAGATTTTATTATCCACAGATTTCACCGATTATCACAGATTGAGGAATCGCGGAACATTTTTTGTTGACGAAAGGTGCTGATAACCAAGGAACATTTGACGCTGGGCCGGGAAAAAAGACAATTGATCACACAAAGACACAAGGAACACAGGGCCGCCTGCGGCGGAGAAAATAGAACAGTAGAAAGTCGAAAGTAGAAAGAGTAAAACGAGCGAAGCTAACCGTGCGGGCACTCGTCGCGATAGGCAAAACACCAAAAAAAATAAAAAGCAACCCCCGGACGCGGTCCGGGGGCTAAACATTAGATTGCTTCGTCGTTTTTCACGGTTGCCCGGAGCAAAACGCAACTCAGGGTTTGGCCAGTATATGCGCCTCATCGAGCGAGCCCTTAACGACCGGATAAAGTCTTTCGGCCATGCGGTTGTATCCCAGGGCGGAGGGGTGGGTGCCCTCGTAAAAGGCATCGGCATCCAAAGGACCCAAAAGCGTCATTCCTTCGACGAGATAAATATGCTTGTCTCCCGCCTGGATGCGCTGGTTAACGGCCTGGCGAACCACCTCGCGATCATATTGCGACCGCTCGACGTAACTGTTGTCATAAAATTCCCGGGTGGAAAAAATGGGGGCGACGCAGACGATGGGAGTCAGGGGTCGAACGGAGCGGAGCTTGCTGAGCATGTTGATATAAACATCGACCGGCTGCATGCCATAGGATTTGCCCAAACCCAAAACATAACAGCAGCAATCAATCTCCGCGATGAGGTCAACGACTTCCGGCTCGGCCTTGCCATTACCACCGAAGCCCAGATCGATATAATCCATGTTTAACATCCGCGAAAGAATGGCGGGGTAGTTCATAGCAGGGCGAGAAGCGCCGGAACCCTGCATGACCGAAGAACCATAGAAAAAGATCGGCTTATTATTGGCGGCTAATGGTGCGGGAGAGGACAAGTCGGCACCCTCGTCCAGGCCAATGGCCAGTACGCGGACCTCCCGAAACAAGGGCAGGTAAATCGTAATCTCTTTTTTGCTGTGATCGGCGCCGCGGAAAAAATTCAGCTTCTGCCCGTCTTTTTCGCCGACAGTGACAGAACGAAAATAGACATTATTAACATAAACGTCCATTCCGTTCCTGCCCAGGTTAGACGAGGATTTTGTATTCACTTCTTTTACCGGCTGGACCTGGATCCAAATCTGAGTGGAATTGGTGGCAAAGCGGATTCTGCCGCCGGTGGGATATAATGCCAGCTTCCAGACCGGTGCACGGACCTTATCTTTGGCCCGGGCGGGCAGGCGCCATAAATCCGGGGCGTTCTCTTTAAACCAGGGCAGGCCACAAACCTCAAAGCGAGGCTCAGGGAAAGATATCCACTTGACAGCCGGGTAGTTGGGATCATCCTCGACAGGAGCGGCAAAAACGGGTTTTACCAAGGCGAAAGTAATGACCAAAAGCAGCGTTAAAGACAACAGGGCGATTTTTTTATACATAATTATCTACCTTTTTAAAAAATTTACAGGTGTAACTTACAACTACGACATCCAATTATGCAACCAGATACGAATATATTATTAAAATAACGGGCAGCATGTAAAAATCAACTACCCAGCTATAAACCATTATATTTATAACACACTCCATTCAGATTCAAGGAAAAAACTCTTTCCCTAGGGCAACTTCAGGAGCTTGCCGGCACCAGGGTCAAGAGATATCTGTGGGCCAATCTGCCTGCCGGTCAGGACATCAACGGCGGCGGCCTGCGTCCAGGCGAAGGTGACGGGGTTCTTGGTATCCTTGTTCGCAAGGATAACGTAACACCCCTGCCGGGGGTCAGTAAATGTTTTGATGACTACGCCGTCCGGTACTTCGGCTGGGACAGACTCGGTCGGGCGCAGGGACAGCAGCGTGGGCGAAAGCTTGTCAAGGTCGGCGTTGATATGCTTAAGCTCATCCAGCCTGGCGTCCATCTGATTGAGGTCCATATCCACCATCCCCTGGAGCCATTCTCCCTGGTTGAAACCCGTTGTGGATTGATAGATGAAGTGGATGAAGCCTTTTGCGCCATAGGCCAGGGCCAGCCAGACTTGAGCACGAACCTCCTCGACAGTGGGAATCTTCCAGACTTTGGGCTTGCCGAACACCTGCGGAATCATCCAGAATTGACGCTCGCCGGCGTTCCGCTGGGCGCGTTCGATTTCGTAAATATAGCCGGAGAAGTCACCGGACCATCCAATCACCAAAGGATAAACGTCAATCAAGAGCACCTGGTAATCGACGGCGGTTAGTATGCCTTCCCATGGGCCGATAAGACAGGAAAAACCGGGATGGGCAGGGTCGATCGTCTCCAAAGCCCGCTTGGCGAGAACTATCCGGGCAACAATGTCTTCGCGCGCGGCTGGCTCGTCCACGAGATAGTAGCCGACGACAGCTGGATGATGACGCAGCTCCCTGACGGCGTCCTCCGCCACGGTGAATACATTGGTGCGATCCTGAGAGCCAATCCATGAGTTAATCTCCTGCAGATGGACGATCACCTTGAGTCCATACTTGTGGGCGGCGTCCAGCATTATCTTTCGGTGGTCAACAGGCGTCCAGACCGGATTGACCAGGTTGAAACCGTGCTCGGCCAGATCTTTCATCGTCCGATCGTAGTAAGACTGAGCCGCTACCGGGTCATCAATGTGCGTCTTGTTATACCAATTATCGCTTTCACAGCAGTAGTACGCCCCCTTGGGGAAGAAGTCACGAAACCGGGCCTGAGGCTTTTTCCACTGCCGGCCGGCTTCAACGAAGATTGTCTGGCGGAGCTCTTTGTCGCCCGCTGACGAGGCGGCGGTCAATCGGATGACGTACTCGCCATCCGGCAGCGGCGCACCATTCCAGATCAGGCGGTGCACGCCCGCGGCAAGCTTCTGGCCGTCAACCAGCGTGGCCACTACGGCGCCGCTCTTGTCGAGCACGTCCAACGTCGCGGTGCAATCTTCGCCGACTTCGTAGCTGATAGTAACGTCGTCAAGGAAGCCGTCTTTGATCGGAAGAACCATGAAATTCGAGACCTTGAGGTCGTAGGCAGGCCTGCGATAACTCCGGAAGTTGTCAATCATCATTGGTGGTGTTGCATACAAGGCATCGCACATGCCAAATCTCTTGGTACTTGCCGCCAGCTCGCCGGAATAGTCGTTGCTGTCGGTGAGCTGGTTATCCACTTCGAGACGCATCCCCTCCGGTCCATAGGTGAGTGCAACGTGATGCCACACTCCCGGCTGCCAACTGACATTTTTCGCAGCGCAGGTGTGCCACGTAGAGCCATCAAAGATTCCATACTCCAGCAACTCGCTGCCCTGACGCCACTGAAGAATTACCGCACCCGGATAGGCGGCGCCCGACGCGACGTCCGAAAACACACACCAGTGGGGATGCTCGGCGGCAGGCGACTGGGCAGGTTTCAGGTCGAACTCTATCCTGCCCGACTGGGTCGCGAACGCTGAAGCGGGAAACTCAATGATGTCACCCTGCGCATCAAAAACTGCAGCCTGCCCGTCCTTGCCCACGTCAAAGGATATCCCGACCGCATGTCCAGAAGTCGTTCCGTCAAGATCGTCCCGGAGAATCGCTCTCTCCAAGGCCCAGCAGACAGACCCGCCAGCCAGCAATATGCACAGCACAATGCTCGCTATTCTCATTTTCTATGCGTTCCTTTCAAAATGTAACCGGAATTGGAACTCGTCAGTTAAAAAAGCGGAAGCGGAGGATGGCGTAGAAGGCGTGGAGGCCGTCCTTCCAAGTGATCTTCTTACCCTCGGCGTAAGTTCGCCCACTATAGGAGATGCCGACCTCATAGACCCGCCAGCCGGCCTTGGCGATTTTCGCGGTAATCTCCGGCTCGACGCCAAAGCGATTGCTCTTGATCTTAAGCTGCTGGATAACCTCGCGGCGGAAAACCTTATAGCAGGTCTCCATGTCGGTAAGGCTAAGATTGGTACACATGTTGCTCAAGATGGTAAGCAGCTTATTGCCGACGGCATGCCAGAAGAACAGGACTCGCTTCTCCTCGGAGCCGGTAAAGCGCGAGCCGTAAACCACGTCCGCCCGGCCGTCGAGAATGGGTTTGAGCAAACGGGGATAATCGCCGGGATCGTACTCCAGATCGGCGTCCTGAACGAGAGCGATATCACCGCTGACCAGGGCAAAGCCATCGCGGAGCGAGGCGCCTTTGCCCTGGTTATGGTCATGGGTAATAACCTTGATGGGCAACGAATCAGATTCATATTGCTGTTTGATTTCCTGGATAATCCCGGCGGTGCTGTCGGAACTGGCATCATTGACAATAATCAATTCCCGTTGCAAAGGCATTTTGACCGCCAGGATCCGGCGGGCGCATTCGGTGAGCGTTTTTTCTTCGTTGTACACAGGTATGACAATGGAAAGTCGCGTCATGGGGAAGATTTTAAGGGAAAATTACATCAATTGGCAAATAAAAAAATTATGATTAATCTCTTCCGCCCGAGGGTCGAGTTTTTCACCATTAGTAATCTTTTGGCTTAGTCATTTTAAAATGGGCAACTTTCTGCTACGATCACAAGCGATGAAAGATAGAATAATGGAACGCTGGCAAGGTGCGGGTGGCTGCGCGGAAGTGCTGCAGGTGGCTTTTCCCCTGATATTGAGCACGGGGGCCCATACGCTGCAAATGTTCATCGACCGGGTATTCCTGATGTGGTACTCCAGCGATCAGATGTCGGCGGCTATGCCGGCAGGAATAATGTCGTTTACCTTTGCTAGTTTTTTTCTGGGGACGGTCAGCTACGCCAATACGTTTGTGGCGCAATATACGGGGGCGGACCGACCCAAGCGGGTGGGACCTGCGGTGTGGCAAAGCATATTCTTCGCTCTGGGGGCAGGGGTGGTAATGCTGAACCTGGTACCCTTGGCGAATTCGATCTTTAACTGGGCGGGACATGATCCCACAATACGCATCTACGAAATAATATACTTCAAGATCCTGGTACTGGGCGCCACCCCTATGTTGCTCAGCTCGGCAATTTCCTCTTTCTTTACCGGCCGGAAGCGGACCTGGACGGTGCTGTGGGTGAACCTAGTCGGCACGGCGGTAAATATCGTGCTGGATTACTGTTTGATTTTCGGCAATTTCGGGTTTCCCCGGTGGGGTATCGCCGGGGCGGCCCTGGCTACGGTAAGTGCCAGTGTAGTCAATGCGGGGATTTTCGCCACCTTGTTTTTCCGGAGGGAGAATCGCCGCCGATACGCCAGCGTCCAAGGAGCCAGGCTGGACCGGCAGCTTTTCGGCAGGCTCATGCGGTACGGCCTGCCCAACGGGACGCAGTTCATGCTGGAAATGCTGGCCTTTTCCTTATTCATTACCTTCGTGGGCAGGCTAGATAAAGTGGCTCTCGGAGCGACCAGCATGGCATTTCAGGTGAATATGCTGGCCTTTATGCCGATGATCGGCCTGGGGATTGCCCTGTCCACGCTGGTCGGTCAGGCATTGGGTAAAAATAATCCTCGCCTGGCCCGGCGGAGCACCTGGTCGGCATGCTATGTGGCATTTGGCTATATGACGCTGATTGCCCTGGGATTCTGGTTTTTACCGGGTGTGATGCTCTACCCCTACGCCATCCATGCTGATCAACAGGAATATTCGATACTAGCGCCGACAGCTAAGGTACTATTGCGGTTCGTGGCCTTTTACTCGCTCTTCGACGCGGGAAACATTATTTTCGCCGCCGCCTTAAAGGGCGCGGGTGATACCCGGTTTGTCATGTTAATGTCAGTGAGCATGCACTGGCTGCTGATGGTAATACCGACATATGTTGCCGGCCGATTGGGGATTGGGTTATACATTATGTGGACTATTTTTACCGCCTTCGTGTGCGTGCTGGCAGCGGCGTTTTTGCTGCGCTTTCTCCAGGGGAAGTGGCAGAAAATGCGGGTGATAGAAATGGCTCCAGCGATACCCCTGCACGCGATTCCGGAAGTACCAACCCTGGAGATAGACGCAGGCTAATACCGCACCTATTTAAATTTTGCACGACAGGTATTATTTTAATCGTTGTCAACCAAGCCGTTTTTTTTACGGAGAGCGCACTTTTTAAATAGGTGCGGTATAAACGCAACAAAATACCATTTCATACCCCGGCGCTTAACGGATTAACGGCACATTAGTGGTAGTCAGCCCCACCATGTGGCGGCCGATGATGTAACCTTGCGCCTGAAAGAAAGGTATATGCAATAATTCGCGGGGCTTATCGAATTTCTGTTTGGCCTTTAAAGAGAGTATCCCGCCGACGACATAATCAGCAAAACCGACGCGAAGTATATCGCCGGCCTGGTGCCGCTGCCATAAATAAGCCAGGCCTTTTACCCGCCGCTGGAGGCGATCGACTTTCGGTGGGCTAAGTTCGAGCCGGCCCGACTCAAACTGCCGCAACTGCTGCTGTGCCGACTGCAGGTTCTGGTTAAGATATTGGATGGCCTGCTCATATTGGTTGGGGTCTTTGACCGGCTGGGTAAGGCCATCCAAATAGATGTCATAAGTCTGGCCGTGAAAGAGCATATGGTTTTTCTTTCTGCCGTCAGGGAATTTTTCGAATTGATTGGTCATCTGCTTCCAGGGATATTCCACCAGTTTCAGGCCGGGAAAAACCGTCACCAGCCAGCCTGGACCGCCCGGACCGAAGAGCTTGCCATCCGTGCAGATGGTGGTACCGCTGCCCGCCCAATCGCAGTCCTGGGCCAGCACACAAGAAATCGCAGCTTCCTGCCGGCAATGCTGGGAGATGGTCCCATTAACCTGCATGTCAGGAAACTCGCTTTCCACCATCGGCCGAAGCGACTCGCTAGCCGCCAGGTCCCGTGAGGTATGCCAGCATCGCAACAAAGGATCAGTTTGGGTAAAATCGCCCTCAAGCTGACCCTCGACCACGCCGCCGCAAAGGGCGGCCAAAAAATCGGCCTGCAGTTGTTGATCAAACAGTTGGTAGTTAAGGTGAATCCGCTGCAAGGGCAGATAGGCTGTGGTGTCAAGATCGGTAAAGTTGACGGCAGCGATATCGGCTGAGCCCTGCAAGCGACAGCGGCGAAGAATCGGCAGCAGTTTGTGGATAAACGCCTGGTCAGGGGATTCGCCCGGCGACGGGGAATACTGAGCAGGCGGGGGGGAATGCTGATCAAAGGAGAGCAGCCAATCCGTGAGGGCATCGGCATCGATAGTGCCGGCGATCAAATCCACCCGGCCGCTGGGTGATGCCTCAGATGCCTCAAAAGAATAAGCGGGATCGTGGATGTCGGCTATAATATTTAACCGATTATCGCCGATTTCCACCTTGACGGCGGGCAGATATAATCGGGAGGAGGAAAACTCCGCATCGGGCGCCTCGATCCTGATGGGCATATCATGCACCCTGCCGCTAAGAGCAATCTGGGCGTTGGAAGGTTTAAGATAAAGAGCAAGGGAAGGGGTAAACTGTAAAAATGTATTCATCGAGCCCTGGGCACGACCGGCCAGTTGGGCGTCCGCCAAGGGGGCAAACCACTTTGCTAACGACGCGAGGTGCGGCAGGTCAAAGTTAAAGTCCAATTCGGCGGACCGGCAGGGCCAGGCGGATCGACCTTGAAAAAATTCGCTCAACCGCGGCTGCTGCAGCGTTCCGGCGGCGGTGATAAGGCTGTCGGGCAATTCCAGTTGAAATTGCTTTAATCGCAGTGGGGCGTCGCCTTCCTGACCGAAGGCGCAGGATATGGCCAGGCTGTCATTAAGCGGCTTGTCGAAAAGAAGCTGCCGGGGCGGCGCAGCTTGCGCTGCGGAGGGCAAAGGAAGATTTATCTGTAAAGCTGTCCGAGACAGGTCAATTTTAGTGCGGCAGTTATATTTTTCCCGGCGCAGGTCCCAATCCAGGCTGGAAGATAAATCTGCCGTACCGTCCAGGCGGCATCGGCGATAAATTTGCTCCAGTAAGGGAAATTCATCCGCAGCGGAAGCAGGGCGGCGCAGAGCGGCCTGCAAAGAAATCTGACCTCTTGGGCAGATTTTAAGCCAATTGTTGTCAGGGTCCGGAACATCACTCGCATCGAGATAAAGGGTGCCGGATACCTGCGCGGTTAAATCCGGCAGCACCGCTTCAAGGTTCTCAATATTCATCGACAACGGTAAAAGCGACGCCCGGTCAGAAAAAATGGATTCCCCGGCTAAGCTGCCCTCGAGAGTTGCTGAAATCGCGGCGGTTAACCGGCAAGGGGCGCCTTTATGTTTAGCCCAATAAGGTATATCCGCGGTGGAAGATGCGCTGGTGTTTATTTGGTACGGCTGGAGGGTAAAACTACTCTCGCCGGCGTCGAGAAAAAGGTTCAAGTGTCCGCCCGGCTCATCGAAACTGGCAACCGCCTGAAATTTAGCCTGGCCCTTTAAATTATTGATCGCAATATCGCGGGCCAAAATTCGACCCTGGGGATCAAATATCGCCGGCAGATACCGAGGCAGGTCTTCAAGTTTTTCCGTTTGTAGATTTAGGCGGCACCAGCCGGGCGAGAGCATACCACCAGAATTTTCCGGCTCCACCCTGGGTGAAAACTCACCTTCAACCGAAGCGGTAAAGCTATCGAGTAATAATGAGCCGCGATACTCTATTTTGCGCTGGAGTGAACCATCGCTCCGCCAGGCAAAATCACCCTGACAATCTCCGGTTAGCTCAATTTTTCTCTCCCGCAGGGCAGCGGACAATGCCGGCAGTATCGTCAGGCATTCGCGCAGTCCATGTATCTGCCACGGGCCTTGCAGGGCAAAAACGGCTTTATTGGGATCCCAGTCCAAACGAGCTGGCCCAAAAGATAAATTGCCCAGGCCCAGGTTGATCCGTAATTGTAATTGCTCGAAAGATAAAGGCGCCTCATCCAGGGCGGCGGCCAGGCTGATATTTAATCCCTGGCTGGGGGATTTGCTAAAGATTAATGTTTCCTTTTGCCGGTGATCCATCCAGGAGCAAATTGTTTCCTGCGGCAGGAGCAGTTGTCCCTCAAGCTTTCGCCGGCCCTGAGATTTGCCCAGCTTCAAGTGGGCATGGGCGGGACCGGCAATATCCCATTCCGGCAGAAGCTGTCGCAGTAACGGGGCGCTTTCTTCCAAACCGGCCAGGTCGGTTATATCCAACTGAGCATCCAAGCCAAAGGCTAGATGGGTATCGGTTAAGAGGGCAAAGACATCAATTAACGAGACTTTTTTACCCGGATCGGTGAGCCGACTTAGAAGCTGATAAGAATCAGAAACGTTCAGGCGGGCCTGGAGGGCAAGCTGCGTCCAGCACCCCCGGAATTGATCGAGGGCTAAGGTGCCGGTATCCCGATCAAATCGGCCCTGTAAATTGAGGTTTGCCGGCTCGCCGGCTCGCTTGGCGAAACCACCAGCGTTTAGACTGCACGACGCGGCGTCGAGGTTTAAAGAAAAGCCTGCCTGCCGCTCATCAGTGGTAAAGTCGCCGTTAAAGTCCAAGCGACCCTCACAGGCAATATCATTTCCCCGGACAAATCTCAGTTGCCGTAAAAACGGAACCGCCGGGGTAAGCAGATGCGGGCTGATACCAGCCTTATGTATCTTAAGGGCTATGGCTTTATCGGCGCCGGGACGGGGATTGTAATAACCCGCCGCCTTTAATTCAATGCCCGGGCCGATAAGGTTGAAATCGGTCAGATCACTGATCCCGGTAGCGGGGTCGTATTCGACAGCAAAATCGGCATCAGCATTAAAATCCCTGACTAAGCTGCTATTATTTAAATTGGGATCAACGAGGCGGGCGGTGACAGCGGCATTTTCCACCTGCAACCGGCCGGTGAAATTAAGTTCATGGTTAGCAGTCACATCCATCTGGAGCTCCAGGTTACACTTGCCCTGCAGTTGATCGACAGCTATTGCTTCATTACTATCTTGTCTTCCAGCTAACCGGCGATTGATAAGTGACGGTAGATTTAACAGGCCCAAATCGAGCTGATTAATATTTAACTTTGCGGTCTGAACCAGTTCTGTTTCCGTTTCCGCTACGTTAGATAAAGCGACCTGGCCGGTGCTGGTAATCGTGGCTTCGGGCGAGTCAAATGGGCTATGCGGCGGCGGGCTCGCGAGCTCAATTTCAGGACAAGGGCGGGCCTGCAACGACCATTTGAGGCTCATTCGCTGCGAATCGTGGTGAATGGAAGCTGATACAATAGCGAAGGAGCGAGTCAACCACTGCGATTTATCGCAGCCGGCAATATGAATCAAGGATTGATGAATCTGGAGTTCATTGACAACGAAATCATCCTGCAAGTGCAGATCATCGATATTGGCCTGGCCAGCCTGGTTGATAACTATATATAACTGGGCGTGGCGGATCACCAAATGATTAATCCGGGAGCGCAGCAATTGCAACGGGGCAAACGGCGCCTGCAATTGCTCAACGGCAAGAAGGTTGCCTTCGCCAAAGCCAAAGCGACGCGCCACCGTTAAATCGGTTATGACGATTCCGTCTTTCCAGTTGAAGGATAGATTCCCAATCGTAACTTCACGCGCGAGCTGCCGCTGTAACTCTGTCACAATTTGATTTTTGACCCAAGCGGCGGGTAGATACCAGGGCAAAAGGCCGTAAGCCAGGCCTAGAATCAATAATCCACCACCCAGCAGCCATAAAAATAACCGGTATTGCCTGCGGAACAGCGCCATATATATATCCGTAACAAAGGGTTATATCAGGAATTTTAAGCGAGATATTAATCCGCAGCAATGAAAAACGCCGAAAGAAAACGAGAGCAACCGGCTTATATTTTTAAAATAGTTACATGCCGGCGGATAAGCTCGGTTATAATCGCCCACTTTGAATCGGCCAAACAGAAAAGAGTACTTTCGTACTTTTTTCTTGCGCAGCATTAGCCCTGATGTGGTAAGAAGGTGGGAAAGTGAGAAGGTGGGAAGGTAAGAAGGTGAGAAAGTGGGAAGGAATCGTAATAAACGAGATGCGATAAATAATCTGCGAAAGTTAACAGAAAAGATATGCCAAGGAATGACATGATGTCCGCACGCGGCAAATTAAATATTAAACCAACCGCAGTAGCGAAAAAACTAGGCTATGGCGGGTTAATGGTGGTTATCTTATTATGCCTGGGCTGCTATAAACCGCTGGAACAGATCAAGCTGGTCAACAATAATACCCTGGTCCCCCGGCAAAAGGTGGTCCTGTTCTTTCTCGACGGGGTAAATAACGTGTTGTACCAGGAGATGCTGGCCCAGGGAGAGCTGCCCTATATCAAGAAATATTTCGTGGATCGCGGCTGTCAGGTGGAACGAGCCATAACGTCGATTCCCGCGATTACCTACGCGATAACCGCTTCTTTTGCCACCGGGCTGGAGCCGGGTCATCATGGCGTGGTAGGCAATAAATTTTTCGACCGGGACCAAGAGCTTTTCATTGATTACGATACCATCAAAACCTATCGTAACATCGATAAAAATTATATCGCGGCTAATATTTACGAGATCCTCCATAAAAATTTCAGTGTAACCATCCAGACGCCGCTGCGGCGGGGGGCGTATCGCAATATTGACAACTGGGCGACCTCGGGGGTGTGCTGGTTTTTCGGCTGGTACGAAAGCGTCAATAACTGGGCGGCCAGACGCTTCGAGCTGATCGGCGAGATTGCCCGCCGGATAAACCGCTGGCCGAGTCTTATTTTTGCCTATTTCCCCGGCTGCGACGAGATCGGTCATCGCGCTGGACCGGACAGCCAACGTTATAAAAAGGCGCTGGAAGGTCTGGACGAGCAGATCGGCAAGGTCTGCCTCGCCCTGGAGCGCAACGGACTTTTGGAAACCACTTACCTGATTCTGGTTTCCGATCACGGGATGGTCGGCTCCGCTCGGTGCAATACCATAGACCTGACCAAGTTGCTGGAAGAAAGATTTCCCCTGCGTCTAGCTACCGGCGGGCCAAACCAGAAAACCAAATATAGCGACCGGGTAGCCTACTTTTCCCGTTATGACGCGGTTCTGGTCGATGGAGGGGGACGGGAGTTCATTCTTCATTTGAAAAACGGCACCCGCTGGCAGGAGCTTGCCACCGAAGAACAGATAAGCCCCATCGCGAAATTCCTGGTCACCGAGCCAGGGATCGACATGGTAGCTTATCGGGGACCGAACGGGGTGATAATCGAAAACCGCCAGGGCCGGGCGCTGATCGAAAGGAAAGAAAATCCCGCCCATACCCCCCTCAATTTAAACCTATACCGCTATCAAATTATTGACGGGACGGACCCGCTGGGATATGCTAGCTTGCCGCAGGCGGGCGGCTTGCTGGACGGCGAATTCCGTGACGGTAAGTATTGGCTCGAACAGACCGCCGGCGGGCGCTATCCGGATTTGCCGGTGCAAATCGTGGAGATTTTTGATACCCGCCGCAGCGGTGATCTGCTAATATTCGCCGCGGAAGACTGGGATTTCAATCCCCGCAATATCGGCGGTCACGGCAGCGTCCTAGATGTCGATATGCACGTGCCGCTGGTCATCGCCGGGCCGGGTATAAAAGCGGGCAGCAAAATCGAGCAGGCCCGCAACGTGGATGTGGCACCCACCATTATCGATATGCTCGACAGTGACAAATTGCAATGGTATGAGTTTGATGGGCAAAGTCTGCTGCCCCAATTAACTCACCCTGATTGAAAGTAAGCCCTGGAGATATGACAAGGATATAGAAAGAAGAAAAACATGCTGAAACGGACACATAACTGCGGCGAATTGCGAGCTACCCACGAAGGTAGTGAAGTAATCCTGGCCGGCTGGGTGCACTCCTACCGCGACCACGGCGGGCTGGTGTTTATCGATCTGCGGGACCGGGCGGGCCTGACGCAGTTGGTATTCAATCCGGAGACTAACCGCGCGGTGCACGATCTGGCGCGGAGCATCCGCAGCGAATGGGTAATCGCCGTCAAAGGGCAGGTTCGGCATCGGGCGTCGGGAATGGAAAATCCCAAATTGCCCACCGGGCAAATCGAAGTGTTGGTGAGCGAGCTGGAACTGCTGAACAAGGCACTAACGCCGCCCTTCGAGATCGACACCACCGATACGATCAGTGAAGAGCTGCGTTTGAAGTATCGCTATATCGACCTGAGAAGACCCCAGATGCAGCAAATCATGCGGGTAAGAAATCGGGCGACGGCGATCATCCGGCAATATCACCTGGAAAACGGTTTCTACGAGATCGAGACGCCGATCCTGGCCAAGAGCACGCCGGAAGGGGCCCGCGATTTCCTGGTGCCGTCGCGGTTGATGCCCGGCGCATTTTACGCCCTGCCGCAATCGCCGCAGCTATTCAAGCAAATACTGATGGTCAGCGGGATGGACCGTTATTTTCAGGTGGCCCGCTGTTTTCGCGACGAGGACCCGCGGGCGGACCGCCAGGTAGAATTCACCCAGATCGACGTGGAGATGAGCTTCATCGATATGGACGATATCATGACGATCACCGAAAACTGCTTTGCCCGGGTGTGTAAAGAAATCCTAGACATCGATATTGCTTTACCCATTCCCCGGATAAGCTATCAAAAAGCGCTGGCTGATTACGGTATTGATCGGCCAGACACCCGCTTCGAGATGTTTTTGCGGGATATCAGTGATATCGCCGGCGCGTGCCAATTCCAGGTGTTTATCAACGTGATAAAAGCCCAGGGGATAGTCAAAGGTCTTTGCGCTGGCGGGGCGGCGAGCTATTCCCGCAGCGATATCGAAAAAACCCTGACCGAATTTGTCGCTAATTATGGCGCCAAAGGACTGGCGTGGTTCAAGGTAACCGCCGGTGAAGGCGGGGCGGCGGAACTTACCAGCAGCATCGCCAAATTCTTTACCCCCGAGCAACGTCAGGAGATAATCAGACGGTTCAACGCCCATGTCGGCGATCTGATTCTGATGGTGGCGGATAGTCCCGATATCGCCAACAAGTCGCTGGCGCCGCTGCGGAGTAAGTTAGGCGAGGAACTGGGCCTGATCGATGAAAAAAAATTAAATTTCACCTGGGTGGTAGATTTTCCCTTATTTGAATTCAATAAGGAGGAAAACCGCTGGGACAGCCTGCATCACCCCTTTACCGCCCCGGTACCCCAGGACCTTGACAGACTGGAAACCGATCCGGGCCATATTCGTTCCCAGGCCTATGATATCGTTCTCAACGGCAATGAAGTGGCGGGCGGCAGTATTCGTATCCACCAGCCGCAGGTGCAGGCGAAGATATTCCAACTTTTAGGCATCAGTGAGGAAAAGGCACAACTAAGGTTTGGTTTCTTTCTCAAGGCCCTGCAGTATGGCGCTCCGCCGCACGGCGGCATCGCCTGGGGACTGGATCGTTTGATTATGCTGCTGACCGGAACGGACAATATTCGTGACGTAATTGCTTTTCCCAAAACGCAGCGCGGTCAGTGCCTGCTCAGTGACGCTCCTTCAGAGGTGGAAGACTCACAACTGCGGGAACTTTATTTGGACATTCGCCGTAAAAATCCCAAGCAAAATCCAAGTTAAATCAACGAATCATCATGCGAGCAGTAATACAACGCGTCAGCCAGGCACAGGTGGAAATAGCAGGTAAAATAATCAGCAGCATCGGGCAGGGCCTCTTGGTTTATCTGGGGGTAGGCAAGAACGACCAAATCACCGACGCCCAGTTCGTCGCGGAAAAACTCGTCAATCTGCGGATATTCCCCGACGAAGACGACAAGATGAACCAGAGCGTGCAGGATATCGACGGGGCAATCCTGTTGGTAAGCCAGTTCACCCTTTACGGCGATTGCCGCAAGGGTCGTCGGCCGGGATTTGATCAATCCTCCCCGCCGGAGCCGGCCAAAATGCTCTATGGGAAAACCGTGGAGTTGATTCGTCAGCAGGGCGTTGACTGCGCCACCGGTGAATTCGCCGCCCACATGCACATCACTAGTATTAACGACGGGCCGGTAACCTTTGTGCTGGACAGCAGCCGGCTTTTTTAAAAATACCGCACCCACCTGAATCAGGGGATAAGTTTTTGACTGGCCAATCGAAGTAGTGAGCTGCCGCTGCGCCACAAAATTCGCTCCTGGGTCAGCCGGTGCAGAATTGTCCGGTAGGTACAAGCCCCTGCCACTGCCTCCGTAAGTGCCCGACGGAGGGGGGGAGCTTCTTCCGCCAAAGCCAGTATTACATCCATCCCCCCGTGTTTGGCGAGAACATTGGTCAGCAGCCGGGCGGTACGGGCATACCAGATGTCTTCCATAATCTGGCGAAAAACCGGACAGTAATAGCGCTCGAAAGCCTGCCCGCTGAATCCTCGATGCACCAGCACCTTCGCTGCCGCAATGCCGCTGAGAATGGCAGAATTTATACCCTTGCCCTTGAAGGGCCTTAGCATCCCGGAGGCGTCGCCGATGAGGACCATGCGATCGGAAAAAATATTACCCGCCGGGCTGGTGGGAAACCGGCCGGGATAGTAGCTTTCACAACCTTTTTCGTCATATTCTCTGGGCAATAACTCGGCAACCTGCCGCAGGGCCAAAAATTCCTGCATGATATCCGCATTGACCTGCCGACCTGCGATATTAATCGAAAGATGATTATATTTGGGCGTTATCGCCCCGAACTCCACCGCCGGCAGCGGCGGCAGGAAAGCGTGGATCCGCAGACCAAATTTTCGCAAAAATTCCGCCGTTGGATGCCGTTTGGTAATTATGGTTTGCATATATTCGGGCCGCTGGTAGCCAAACCGCTGGGTAAAGATATCCGCCGCCATTTGATCCGTACCAAAAGCACCCACCACCACATCGGCATAGGTCGTGCCGTTATCCGTAATTACTTCGAATCCACCCTTGGTCTGTTCGATCTGCGAAACCTTCGCCAGTTTCAATCGGCTGCCACACTTTAATGCCTGATCCATCATATAAGCATCAAAGGTTATACGACGCAGGGCAAATGAACAGCCGTAAACCTCATCCAGGGTTATGGTTTTATTCTGACCATGAAGCTGATAACCGATGATATATTTCTGCACCAGGTTATTGGGAAACGGGATGCCCAACTGTTCGGTAAGAATTTCATAGATCGGCGGCGAAAGCACTCCAATACATTGATTAATCCGTTTGTCATCGTAAGATACATTGCTGGGGTGATACGTAGCGGCGCCGCCGGCAAAATCTTTCGTTTCATGCAGGGTTACCTCTAAAACCAGATTCTGCTGCCGGGCCAGTTGTTGGAGCTTGATGGCACAGCTTGCTCCCGCCGGTCCGCCGCCGATGATACTAACGCGAGAGCCGCTCGCCAGTACTAAGCTTTGCCGCCTTGCCCTGCGAGGGGCAGCCTGATTAGAATAATAATGATTATCAACCAGAGATTTTTTCCGGCGCGAGAAAAAGTGTTTTATCGTCTGACCGGATTTTTGCCGCAACTGTTGAAAAAGAATCCGAGTTAAATGGACCGCCATAACCAGCAACATATCTACCTTGACCATGCGATAAAAAACGTTGCGATACGGCCGGTTACCGGTAAGCAGATCGCGCAAAATGTCATCATAACGCCGGATAATAGGTGGTCGCCTCATTTGAGCACGAGTTCTTATCCATAAATCCAGCAAGCGGGGATGCAGGGTAATTTGATAGTGCAGGGAAAGCAGCAGGCGGCCAAAGAAATTATCATGGATGATTTCCCGCCATACCTGAGGGAAGTACCATTTTTGAAAATTGAGGCGATCCAGACCATGAAAGATCACGGTTTCCGCGGCCAGCATGGCCGTACGCAGGGCGGAATCCAAACCATTCTTATAATATCTACAACATGCGGCATCACCGATAAGAACCAGGCGATCGGTGAAAAAATTCCTGGCGCTGCGCTGCAATAAATAAGGCAGGCACCGGCAAGCATGCTCCGGCCACTGCCAGCCGGCCTCCAGGATATAGTTTAACTCCGGCGTTTCTTTTACCTGCTGAAAGTCATCCACATTGAGATCTTCAGCACTTAAAATCGTCAGGGTAGCGTATCCGCCCTTGGGGGTCAGGACAAGCTGGCGAATCCTCTTATGGCGTAAATTAAAAACGCGAATGTATTCGTCGCTGGGCTGATGCAAGGCCCCTTCCCGGCGGAGTAACCCTACCTGGCCGGCGCGGACATAGCGGGGCCGACGATAACCGATCCCCAATTCCTCGAGCTGCCGCATCAACGGGAGATTCAGTCCGAAAGCCCCCACCACCAGGGCCGCCTGTTGCTCTTTGTCACCCCGCTCGTCACGGATGGTTAAACGTACAAGTTTATCCGGCTGGTCCGGCAGTTCCAGACGGCAAATTCGGCCGCGTTGGTATTGTGCACCCTCTGCCATCGCCCGGCGTAAAAGATAGGCGTCGAAACTGATGTTGTCCGGCGAGCCGCCATAAGGTGGGTGGCCCCGATAAACCGTCCGGATCGGCCCCCACCGCCGCGTGACTTCCAATTGCCAGCAGCTTTCCCGGGCACCCCATAAATAACCCCGCAGCCGGCTTTGGATAAGATTCTTTTCCTGATCCAGATCAATGCCGATATGCTTCAACCGCTGGTATAAGCTGCTGTTTATCACCCCGGCGCATTTGTTGCACCCCGCGGGACCTATCTGGGAAAAATCACGCGGATCGTACAGCGTCACTTGCAATTGTCGCTGCTGCCGGCGGGCTAACCGCAGCAGGGAATAGGCAAACAAACTACCCGCCGGGCCTGCGCCAATGACCGCTATCTGATCACCATTTTGCAGTTTCAGTTCACTTGACATCGAATACTTTTAAGCGCTCCTCTAAAAAGCACTTTGCCCCACAGCTCGGCAGGGCGATCAGGAATGGTTAACCTTGCCGATTACCTGATCATAATAACATAAAATAATATCCAACAAAATTAATTTCACGGTTATAGCGTATCGGTTATACGGATTTACGCCGGAAATGGTTAAAAACCGGAAGATTTTCCTGGATAATAAAATGCCCGCCGGGCTTCAGCGGCGAGCGGCCTTGGCCCAGGTTACCCGCTGGCGGCCGCTGAGAAACCGGCCCAGCCCCAAAAGAATCGCCAGATTCATGGCCAGGATGTATTTGGGGATCGCCAATACCTTCAGCGCCCCGCCCAGATTAGGCAGTACCACGCCCAGCATCCCGCACAGATAAAACAATCCCTGCACCAGCAATGTGCTGCCGTAGAATGGTTCGCCCACCAGCAGGAGGTTGGCTGCCAGCATGGTCACCATAAAAAATGGCACCAGCCAGCGGAGCAGCTTATGACTGACAAAAGTCAGCCATACCCGGCCGCAGCGGGGATTTAATATCCGGGGCACCAGAAACAGCGATTGAAAATTGCCGGCGCTGATGCGAATCCGCCGCCGCAATTCATCCTGCCAGTTGGAGAAAGTTTCCCGGGCCACCGCTTTTTGGGCGAATAAACAGTGCCGGCCCCGAACCATAATCTTCATTCCCAGGACCTGATCTTCGGTAATGGCCTGGGCGGGCAGTTCTTCGTAGAGATCGCGGCGAATGGCAAATATGCCGCCGTTGATGGTGGGGACCGCCGCCAGCAGACTTTCCATCTGCTTAATGCGGTTTTCATAGCGCCAATACCACCCTTCCGGCTGGCACAGCCGGGGATTGGCGGCGGCTGTCAATTCCAGTTTGCCGATTACTATCCCAACCTTTTCGTTGGCGAAGCACCGGACCAATTCACGAATCGCATCCGGCTGATACATGGTATTGGCATCGGAAAATACCACGATATCACAACGGGCCAGTTTCATCAGGCGGTTGAGCATCTGGACCTTGCCCTGCCGGCTGGAAATATGCAAACTGCGGAAACGTTTATCTTTTATCCCGCGCAATATTCGCCAGGAGCCATCATCGGAGCCGTCCGATCCGATCAGAAACGAAAGCTTCTCTGCCGGATAATCGATCGCCCGGCAGTTGGCAATCTTATCCGGCAAAACCGCTTCTTCATTGTAGGCGCTAATCACCATCGTAACTCTCGGCAGTGCTTCGTCGGGTATCGCAGATGTTCCCCCCTCAACCGGACTATTTTTACGGCGCCAGCGGATAAATTCACCGGCCAGCCATAACAACAGCGGATAAAAAAAATAGGTATATACCGTCGCTAGCAAACTTCCCCAAAATAGCACCAGTAAAATATTACGTTCACAAGTACCCATAAATCTACCCTACAAAGCATTTTAAGCTTTAGCAGTTGCAGTTCGTTAACAAAGATCCGGCTTTTCCGCAATAGACCTCAAGATTGCCCAGATGTTTTCCACTCACTATTTCAATGCCGCGCAGCACCGCACCGCTGGCCAATTTAACACCGTTCAGGAGGATACTTTCATCATTAATCTCCACCGGGGTGTTTTTGACCTTTAGAACCTCCAGATTTACCTTGTCCGCCATTTGGGCAAAGGTCCGACTGCTGAAGAAGTACAGATGCATGGTGGGGCTGAAAGCAGCTCGGCTGCCGGCTAAAATCCGGTGCAGGATAACCCCTTTGATCTTTTGCCAGGCTGCTGAGGGAAACCGAAGTGCCATAATTCCATCATCTTTAAGCCAGCGCGTGCACTGGCGCAGCATCCTCTGCGGGTCACTGACATGCTCGATAACGTCCCAGGCGGTGATAACGTCAAAACTATTTTCCGGCAAGTCGGCATCGAGAATATCGTTTCGGATCACCGGCAAGTCAAAATGGTTTTTGGCATACTCCGCCGGCACGAATGCGGGTTCGATGCCGTACACCTCAAAGCCCTGCTTTTTCGCCGCCGCTAAAAAGTGCCCGCTGCCGCAGCCAAGGTCGAGCAATCGTATCTGCCGATTTAGACCCTGCTGCCTCAGCAAGCCCTGGATTTCGTTCAGTGCCTGCTCGTAAACCGCTGACTTCCGCCGGCCGTGCCTTTCGATTATCTGCGGTTCCGATCGACTGGCCAGTAAATAAGTCGCATTATGATCCGCCAGGCGGGGATTGGTATAAACCAGCCCGCATCTTCGACAGCGAACAACCGCGAAATCCAGTATTTTATCAAAGTATCCGATCCGCTCCTGATGATAAAGCTGGGCGTCATCGCCCCCGCAAAGATTGCAGCAGACGTGCTCCCAGCGGACTTCGGGGCAAATTCCAAACTGCTGCATCCTGCTGCTATCCTGTAAGATTGTGGTCATGTCGCTTTCACCAGATAACGGGCGAATCGGCGAAATGCCTTGACATTTCGCCTGCCCTCCTGCAGATTGACGAACGACTGGGCCAGCTTGCGCAGCAGGTATCCCCGCCGCAGGTAAAACTCCCGCCGGGCAAAAGCGCAGAATTGCAGCACCTCTTCGCCCGGCAAAGCCGGCAGATCGATAACACTATTATGTAGTCCCTGGGGCGTCAGCCAGTGATGATAATCCCGGCTGCCCAGATAATTATTTTCCTGTGCCCAGCGGAACATCTCCGTTCCCGGGTAAACAATCATGGGAAAAAACTGCACGGTATCGGGATCGAGTTTCTTGGCCAATTCCAGGGTGGCCTGCATGCTCTGTGTGGTCTCGCCGGGATTACCCAGCACAAAACAACCATGCACCAGCAGTTTCGCCTTACGGGCATCCGCCATGAACTGGTAAGCGCGGTCCGCCTGGGTACCCTTGTGAATGCTGTCTAAAATCGCCTGATCGCCGCTTTCGAAGCCGACAATCAACAGCCGACATCCCGCCTGTTTCATCAGTCGCATTGATTCGTAATCCAGATCCACCCGGGTATCGCACCAGAAATTGAGCCGGTTTTTCTGCTGGATTAACCGATGGCATATCCGGTGTAATCGATTCTTGTCCGCAGTGAACAGATCATCTTCGATACCGACTTCACGCACTTCGGGCATTTCGCCGGCGATAAAGGCAAATTCCGCGGCTACGTCTTCACTGCTGCGCATGCGGTATTTGCCCCGGTGCATAACCTGCGGGTATAAACACCAACTGCAATGATGAGGACAGCCGCGGGAGGTGACGATCATTACCATGGGGTACTGAGCCGCGGCAAAAAAATAATCCCGCACCGACAAAAAATCACGATAAACTTTGCTGACCCAGGGCAGAGTGTCCAAATTACTTAATAGCTCTCGATCCGGGCTATGAATAATTTTATCTTGCTCGCGTAAAGTTACCCCCGCTATGGTATGCCAGGATCGGTCCTCGATCATCGCCCGGGCTAGTTCGACAGCGGTCTGATCATATTCTCCCCGCGCTACCGCATCGATCCGCAAGTCGCTTTTCAGCACCTCTTCCGGCAGGGCGGTGGCATGAGTACCTACCATCACCATCCGGCAGCCTTCAAAAGCATCCTTGACGGCACATGCGGTTTTAATATCTTCACCGATGCTGGGCGTAGAAGTATCGCAAAACAGCAGGTCCGGGGGATCATTTTGCAGATATTTTACCAGCGCCGCCCGGTCGAATCTGCGGGCCACCGCATCAACCAGCTCTACTCGGGCCGACGGCAACTGCTGCCGCAAGAAACCCACAGCGTATGCCAGCCAGATAGGATAATAGATTGTGCCGCTCTTGGTGACCGCGGGACTGCGACTGCTCCGCGAATACGGCAACTGATGATAAGGACCGTTAAGGTATATAACTTTCAGCATGATGTTTTTCTGCGAAGCTTTATCTAAAGTCCATCAGGTCGTGACCAACTTACCGTCCAGCCAGGCGTTGGGCGCCGGGTACATTACCGGATATGGAACCTGCTGAAGGGCGAAGGCCCGGCATCCTGCCACCAGCATACCCATGGTAAACCAGAAATTAAGCCCCCCGCCCGGCAGCATATAGGTATTGTTGACGATCCAAATCAGCCACTGCCCGATGAAACCCACCAGCGTACCTACCATAATTGCCCGTACCCGAGGATCCGGCACGAGTTTGGCTTGTCGCCAGACCCAGCGGAACAACATCCCGATAAGGAGGATAAAAGCTATTAATCCCGCAATCCCTAATTGGCTAAACAGATTCAGCCAAAACGAATTAAACCCCGCCCATACTCCGCCGGAGGGCATCACCTGAAATGACCAGCCCAGCCCATGCGGTGCCATAATCACCGACCGACCCAGACCGCAGCCTAAAGGTATGATCTGCAACAACTGCCAGGCCATCTCCGGAAACCGCGCTCGTATATCGTCAAAGGTAACCATTCCCTGGAATCTTCCCGCTAAGGACTGGGCTAACATAGTCGGCAGGTAAAAATAACCGATTAATAACAAAGCCGGAAATACCAACAGCGCCCACCGATTTCGCCAGGACAAAATCAAAATCCCAATCACCACCAAAGCAATTAATCCCGCCCGCGAACCGGTATAGACCAAACAAATTAGATTCACTATAAATATCCCCAGGCAGACCAATCGCAGACGACGGGGGATGCCCTGGGATACCATAAGGGATAGGGCAATGGCCAAAAACACCACTAATTGACTGCTGAGAACATTAGGGTCACCATAGCTGGAGAGCACCCGGCGATCAGCAATGTCATTTTCGATGTAGGAGCGGGCCAAGTCCCCGCTGGAATTGTAGGTTACATAATTTACCAGAATGTTGCTGCCGAGATATTTCTGGGCGATGCCATAAAGACTGACAAAAACCGAAATCACCAGAATCAACCGGCCAAAGATGAGGAAATGACGTCTTTCGGTGAAAGATTCACTGGCATAGAAGAACATCCCCAGCATGAATAAATAGAAAAACAGATCGATACCCGCGATCATATACTTGCCGCCGGTTACCAGGCCAACCACCAGGCTCCCCGCGACTACCAGGGCAAATATGATAAAATAACGCCCGTAAGATTGGTGTAAATGCGGCTGGGCTTTACGGATCAAAAGCCACTCGACAATAAATATCACCGCCAGAATATGGGTCGCCGGCAGCGGCAAACTAAGCGGCCGAACCACCACCCCCGCCCGCGGCAGGGCGAAAAGCAGCATCGTTAGTACAAAAAGCCACACCTCTGCCCGAAACCGCACCCGAAGCGCAAAAAAGCCACAGAGCAATATCCCACTCAAGAGCGCTATGATTATCGGATCTTGTAATGCGTCTAACATAGCAGTTAACTTTCGCAGATTATTTATCGAATCTCGCCCATTAGGATTCCTTCTTACCTTCCCACCTTCTCACTTTCCCACCTTCTTACCACATCAGGGCTAATGTTGCGCAAGAAAAAAGTACGAAAGTACACATGGCATATTTCGCCTGATTAAAATCACCCAATTAGAGATACTTTACTTGGTTTTTATATCGGTCAACCTGCCGAAGGAATGAAGGCCATTATGGCAAATTGTAGCAATTTGCGCAATTATAATGATTCCATCGAACGGGCAAAAAGTTATCGGTTCTAGAAATAACCCTTTAGGGAAGTTTATGGAAAAATAGATGTCTTTAAGGGCGGTACCTGTCGATGGTTTTCATTATAGGACCCACGTTTCCACCTTATAATGAGACATTGCCAAAGCGGATGTTATTGATATAATGATAATAAAAGGGGATAGGCCCGGTGAGAAGAATTAACGCCCTGAAACCAGTGGACAGCCCTGGAGGTTAAAATGTTAAACTTCAACGAAATAATACCAGCTCATCGCCGGTGGGTGCAGATAGGGCACCTACCGATAATAGCAGCGCTGCTGCTGATTCTTGCTTCGGAACTGCCGGCACGACCCGCTCGGCCCCCGATTGCCAGCCAGCCCGGTATGGTGGCGCAACCTCCGGAGAAGAGCATTGCCGAACTGGCAAATGAGGAAGCGGTCTTCATTAAGGAAAATGTCGAATATCTTTTGAAAGAATATGTGCTTAAATTTAAACAGTTGAATCCCAGCGATATCAAGGATATCAGGCAGTCGCTGGATGATTCCCGACGCTATCATCGGCTTTTCAATCCCGAACAACGGGCGTATGCCTATCTCCTGGAAGCGTGGGCCGCCTTTTACGCCGGAGAAAAGGATGAGGCCCTCAAATACGCTGCCTCCGCAGAACGCACGGCTTCGCATATTCCCGACGTCAGCGATAGTTTGATATTAATGTTGTTTTATTGGCAAAATTACGAGCAGACAAAACCGTTTTTTAAAAAATGGCAGGCGGGCAGATATGTTCTGGAAAATACCGCGCTGACTCTGGCGCAATTAAAGCCGCGCTTGGTCCAGGAATGGCCGCAGGCTAAGTCAGATGCCCAGGATCCCAATCAAATGGATCCCAATCAAATCGCAGCCGCCGGGTCAGGGCCCCAGGAACCAGTCTCCCGGTGGCGGCGCACGCAGATAAAAAAAGAAGTGACAAAAGCTCTGCCCCGCAGCAGTGAGGTCACCAAGCCGGCAGCCCCATCTCGCAAAAATGATTATAATAAGCAACCGGCCCAACAATTAAGGATGTACAATGAACAAAGAACCGGTATCCTGGCCCTGCCTGTGGACTTTATACCTTATGAATATATTGGCAAAAATTTCCCGAAAGTCCAATTACGCAGTATAAACGGCAGTTACTTTTACTTCGAGCCGGGTAAAGGCAGTATCCTCTGCGTGCTGCTATGGTTAAGCTCGCCCAACGATAACAAGCCTCAGATGGAAAGTTGGGAATCATCATATCAAACCAAACCTGACGATCAATCTTTGACCGCCGCCTTTGACCTGGACACCAATGCTAAGCAATTTACCGAACTGTTCGGCCAATATTACCTTAAAAGCGGCCTGGGGATCGCCGCCCAAAAAATTGATTTTCTTGGCATCAATTTTAATCCCGACAGTCCCACCTCTCGCGAGCAAATGACTGATACCCTAATGAACCAGGCCTGGCCCTGGGCCAACTGCCTGGCACAAGAGCCGGTTAATGCCCCGCAACTAGCTGATTTACCGGTGGCTAGCCCGGTTATGCTGATAATCGATACGTCAGGTAAGATTTGTTACGCCGGTCCGGTAGGTGGGATACTGCCCAAAATGCTGCTGACCAGAGAACTGCGAAAGGCGGTCGGCAGTGCGGCGGCGGCGATGCCAGGACCGCGGCCGGCGATCCCGCCCGGCCAGATTGCCGCCCCCAAGCAAAAAACCGGCATGCTGGGATTATTATTCGGCAAATCAGGCCCACCTTCCGCCGCTCAACCCGCTGTTCCACCAGCGGGCAGCTCCCCAAAAACTCCCGATCAGGCAACCGCCGCTGCCGCGCCCGCCCCGGCGGAAAAACCCCCGCAGGAAAAGACCAGCGTTATTCAGGCCCAAAACATGCTGGAGGTTGCCTATATGCAAAGGCGAATTAGATCCATCCGCGGGGCCCTCAAACAGTGCGATCAAATCCTGACCCAGTGGCCAAACAGCATCGAAGCGGACAAGGCCAAGGAGTTGATTAAGAGCATTCTGCTGGACAACCCAAATTTACGCGATGAAAGAGAGCAGCAGGGTAAATACGTACCCGGGGCAGGCAAATAATAACTATCCGGCCTTACAATGACTTCTCGCTGTCCGATTGCATCTCTTTGCTGATGGTCTCGATCTTTTTTTCCGCCTGCTCAAGAATAGTGCGGCAATGTTTGATGAGCCTCATCCCCTGCTCGTATTTCTCAATGCTCTGCTCCAGGGGTATCCGGCCCTGCTCAATATCATTGACTATTTTCTCCAGTTGGGCCTGGGCCTGCTCGAACGTTAATTTTTGGCTGTCATCAGGTTCTTTTTTTGCCATCGCTTTTGATCCTGGTTATGAATGATTATTTATAATTATATCACTTCACTTTCGATGAAGGTATTATGCGCCAATTGGGAGACAATAAGATCGCCCGCCCGGACTTCATTGCCGCCGGCAATGATCCGACCGGTCGCCTTCAGCCGGGTAATGCTGTAGCCCCGCTGCAAGACGCCCCGCGGGTCCAGATTCTCCAGCCGCTTCTGCCACCCCGTCAACTGCTGATTCAGCCGCCCGGAGTACTGCCGGCCGGCGGTATGCAATCGAACGGTAAAATGAGCCAGGGTATTTTGCTGACGACGAACGTCGTTTATGGGATTTATCACCATCATTCGGCCGGAAAATCCCGTTATTTGATCCTTACGCTGCTGCAAGTAACGGGCATAGGCCAGATATAGCGAATGCTGCCCTTGCGAAAGTCGCCTGCCGCTAAGGGCCAGGTAGGCCCGCGGCTCGATCTTTCTGACGATAGCGCTGCGCCTTTCCAATAGTTCTCCTGCCCGATGGAGCGCCTGGCTTACACCATGCTTCATCCGGGCGATCAACTCGTCAAGCTGCTGATGCCGGATATTTATTCCGTCCAGAGGACGGGTAAAGATAGCGTGCCTGGCTAGGTTATGGATATTATTGGTATTCAATTCACATTGACGCCGCGCGCCCAGCAGCATTCTCTGCTGGCTTTGCTCCAGCACCAGTAAAAGGTCCGTCGCTACCGGCGCCGCCAGCTCAGCGGCTGCGGTAGGCGTGGCGGCCCGCACATCAGCTACCAGATCGCTGATGGTGATATCCACTTCGTGACCCACGGCGCTGATAATGGGTATCACGCTGTCATAGATGGCTCGAGCGACGATTTCCTCGTTGAATGGCCATAGGTCCTCCAGACTGCCGCCGCCCCGGCCCACGATCATCAGGTCCACCCCACCTAACTTCTGCCGACGTCTATTAATATCCCGAATGGCAAAGGCGATTTCTTTAGCTGCTGTTTCACCTTGTACATTGACCGGATACAAGAGCTTGCGAACGATAGGATAGCGGCGGTTCAGGGTCTTTGTGATATCCTCGATGGCCGCTCCCGTGGGGCTGGTTACTATAGCTATGGTGGTGGGGAACTTGGGCAGCGATTTTTTATGGGCTTCGTCGAATAATCCCTCCTGCCGCAGCTTCTCAGCCAACTGGCGAAAGGCCAGCTCCAGCGCCCCGATCCCGGCTGGTTCCAGCTTTTCGATGTAAAACTGAACCTTCCCTTGCGGCTCGTACAAATCTACCCGACCGGTTGCCAAAACCGCCATCCCGTCGGCAGGGCGAAACTTCAAACGACTCGCATCGCTCTTCCACATTATGCAGGCTAGCTGGCTATTCTCATCTTTGAGGGTCAGGTAAAAATGCCCGCTGCTGTGCCGCTTGTAATTGGAAATTTCACCGGTTAAGGTAATTTTCTCCGGCAGGTTCCGATTTAGGGTAAGCCGGATCAGCCGAACCACACCCGTCACCGTAAAGACGCTGGGTAAACTCTTTTCCACCGGCTTATCGGCGGTAGCGCCGACCGAGACGGTTTTTTCCCCGCTGGAGAAAAAATCCTCCTCGCGGGAAAAACCCCGCGGCTGCTCTTTGTCGCCCGCAAATGAAAACTCGCTCTGCACCATTATTGCTAACCTTTATAGACCGGTAATTGATCCGGGGTCACGTCACCGAGCCGGGGATTTTTCTGGTCTTTTTCCGAAACAACGGCGAGATCGTAGCTTATGGGCCAATCGATGCCGATCGACTCGTCGGACCACAAAATACCATAATCGTCGCCAGGCACATAAATATCCGTGCATTTGTAAATAACGTCTGCCGTTTCGCTCACCACACATAAGCCGTGGGCGAAGCCTTCCGGGATAAACAGCTGTTGATGATTTTCCTCCGTCAGATGAGCGCCGACCCATTTGCCAAAGGTCGGCGAGCCGCGGCGAATATCTACGGCGACATCAAATATTTCTCCCTGGACAACATAGACCATTTTCCCCTGGGGATTTTTCAGTTGATAATGCAGTCCCCGCACCACATGCCGCCGCGAATGGGAATGATTGTCTTGCATAAACGCCCGGTATAATCCCGCCTGTGCGTATCTTTTCTGATTAAAAGTCTCCAGAAAATAGCCCCGCTGATCTTCAAAGACCTGCGGCTGAATCAACATTACCCCCGGCAAAGAAGTTTCAATAACTTTAAACGCCATCCACCTGCCTCCGTCGGCTTCCGACAGCTCTACTTTCTGTTCTTCCCCTTATTCACCTTCTCACCTTCTTACTTTCCCACCTTCTTACTTTCCCACTTTCTTACCTTCCCACCTTCCTACTTTCGCACCTTCATACGATTATCCAGATAACGCTCCTCAAAAAAAATGTCTGTTCCCTCCAGGTTTAGCTTTCAGTACTCTTACGCCCCTGCTGAATATGCTGCATCTCGTCGAGAAAGGCCAATGGATGATTAGCCCATTTTTCCGCCTCCAAAGGTGATACCTTGCCGTCACGCACCAGAAAGGCCAGCGATTTTTCCAGAGTGATCATTCTCTCTTCCGGCGTGTCTTTGGTCTTGGTCTGCAGGAAGGTATAAATCTGCTCCAGTTTTTTCAAACGAATCAGGTTAGCCATGGCGTAGGAATTTTTTAATATCTCCATTGCCACCACCCGGCCCTGGCCGTCGAGCCGAGGGACCAGCTTTTGCGAGATAATATGACTTAATCCCAGCGACATTTGGCTGGCAATCTCATCCTGTTGGCCGGTGGCAAACATATCCATCACCCGTGAGATAGAACCTCTGGCGTCCCGCGTATGCAGGGTGGAAAAGACCAGATGGCCCGTCTCCGCCGCCGTCAGCGTCCACGCGGCGCTCTCCCGATCCCGCATCTCGCCCACGAAGATAACGTCCGGATCTTCCCGCAGACAATCGCGCAGTCCCTGAGCGTAGCTGAGTACATCCCGGCCGACTTCTCGCTGGGAGATGACTGCTTTTTTACTGGTTAGACGATACTCAATTGGGTCCTCCAGGGTAATTATCCGGCAGGGGCGCTCCTGGGCTATATGGCTAACCATCGACGCTATGGTTGTGCTCTTGCCCGCTCCGGTGATCCCGGTTACCATCACCAGTCCCCATTGTAATTTTATGATATCCCGCCAGGTATTATTGGGAAACCCGATTTCCTCCAGGGCGACCGGCTGAGGGTCCAGCGCCCGGATCGCCAGCGCCACCCCGTCATTCTCATAAAAGCAATTCAGCCGAAACTGCATCTTATCCGTTATGTAGGAGCTGTCCACCGCACGATCCTTCTGCAAGGTTTCGAATTCCTTCTCGCTGAGGATTGCTTGCGCCAGCGCCAGCGCGGTAGCTTTATCCAGGACTGCTCCTTGTATCGGCTTAAGATCGCCGTCCATCCGATAGGTCGGCGGAACACCCACCTTAAGATGCAGATCCGACACCCGCAGCGAACCATGCCGGTAAAAAAATTCCAGCAGATCCAGCATGCTCAGCTTTTTATTTTCTTCTTTGGTGTATATTTTGGTATCTATCTCGATCGGCGAAGTCATAAAAAGTTTACCTCAGCAGTTTTATTTGTCAAACTGACCGATGGCCCGTTTAAGTATAACAGCTTAACCCGGGGCTTGACGCAAAGCCAGTTTTAATTTTTCGCTTCTGCCTCAAATTCACGATAGCAATTTTCGCACAGCCGCCCGCCATGGGAAAGGAAATAAACCTTCTCAGACAGCGTTTCGCAGTTATCGCACAGTCCTCGCCCATATTCCGGCAGCGCCGTGCCGTTCTGCCGATGTTTTGCCTGGTATTCCCGCTGTTGCTCCTCTCGGCCGGCCTGCTGCCGCAGCCACGCCCGCGCGCAGCTCGTCAGAAACCACCCCACCAGCAGGGCAACCACCCCGACAAACACCAGGCCGATTATTAGCTGGACAATAACCATAAATTGAATAGCCCACATCTCTTGCCGTTGTCCTGGGTAAAATCAGCTAATCAATGTTGCGTTTATTATAATAAACACGATAGGGCACGTAAAGCCGATAAGACCCCCCGTATTAATAGCTTTACGGGAAAATGATTATTTAAATTGTTTTCTGCATGTCAGCAATTTGACAGTACCACTCCCGAAAGGGTGAGAGACGGGACTCGAACCCGCGGCCCTCAGGACCACAACCTGATGCTCTATCCAACTGAGCTACTCTCACCATAATAAACTATAATATGACAAATGCTGTTGCTGTCAACGCTGACTTTTTAGTTAACTTTCGCAGGTTATTTATCGAATCTCGCCCATTTTGATTCTTTCCCACTTTCTCACCTTCTTACCTTCTCACTTTCCCACCTTCTCACTTTCCCACCTTCTTAACTTTTTACTTGCCGCAATAATCGATTATCCGTGCGATCTCGCTGCGGAGGTCCTTGCGCGACACGATTCTATCGACAAAACCATGTTCCAGGAGAAATTCCGCCTTCTGAAATCCCTCCGGCAGTTCCACCTTTATCGTGTGCCAGATCGTGCGGGGTCCGGCGAAACAGATCAGCGCCCCTGGCTCCGCTAGAATCACATCTCCCAGCATAGCGAAGCTGGCCGTCACTCCGCCGCTGGTCGGATCCGCCAGCAGTGATATAAAGAGACCCCCTGCTTCATGGAGCCGGGCGACCGCGGCACTTGTCTTGGCCATCTGCGCCAGGCTCAAAACGCCTTCCTGCATTCTCGCCCCGCCCGAGCAGCATACCACTACCAGTGGCAATCCCCTTTCCAGGGCGATCTCTGCCGCCGACGCGATCTTCTCGCCTACTACCGATCCCATCGATCCCATCATAAAATCCGGGTCCAGCGCCGCCAGGATTATCGGTCGGCCCTTAATGAACGCCTTGCCCATCACCACCGCATCCGCCAATCCCGTTTTTTTCTGATATTGACGTAATCGGCTTTTGTAGCTTTGACTATCGACAAAGCTCAGCGAATCCACCGGCTGATAATTCTCCAGCATCTCTTCGAAACTGCCTTCATCACTAAGTTGCTCGATCCGCTTGCGCGCTCCCAGGCGGAAGTGATGCTGACACTCCGGACAGACCCCCAGGTTTTCCTCCACCGTGCGGGCGAATATCATATCTTCACAACCAGGACAGCGCCGCCAAAGACCCTCCGGCACATCCCGCTTTTTCTTCAGCGAATAACCATCCCAGGAAGTGATATTGCCATTACCATTGACGTCGCCGTTGTTTGTCATTAAGATCCTCTTTATCGCTGCCTGCTTCGCAATCTATCATCGTCGCAGACACAAAAAAAGATTAGACAGGTTTCGGTATTTTTTATCCCACCATTTTTACCCGGCCGGACGGGTTCTCTTCTGCCAGCTCGAATATCCGCACCGCTTCGTTACGATCCGCGATTTGCCACAGGTCTTCCAGGCTGCGCTGGGTAATAGCACACTCAATCAGTGCCGCGACCACGGGAGCCGCTACTATTACTACCGTTTTGCCTTTATTTTTCCGGTTGATCACCTGCATCGCCTGGCTGACCCGCTCGAACACCTCTGTCACTGGTTCTCCCTCCGGCGGACAGATACTGGTTGGTTTTATCCGCCACTGCCGGTAGGCCCGACCGAACCGTTTTTTGATTTCCTTTATCTTTAGACCCTGCCACAAACCGCAGTTGAGCTCGCGGAGTGCCGCTGCCTTTTTGGCCTTCAGCCCGCACAGTCCGACCAGATATTCCGCCGTCGGCCCGGACGATTCATTACCGCTGCTGTAGATGACATCCGCCTCCTGCTGCCGGATAATCCCAGCGATTTTCTTCAGAGCTTCTTTACCCGACTCGGACAGGGGCAGCGGCAAGATGCCCTGCAACCGCCGCTCGTCCTCCGCCGGCGATTCTTCTTCCCAGGCATTTGCCCCTGCTGATACTAATATTAATTTCTTCATAACCTCGGCATTTTTCCCATACAATATTTGGCAAACCACACATTATATCCCAATATCAAAATAATAGCAATAGTTTACTAATCACCTTGTGCCCCTGCCGGCTCTAACCCGCCGCCCAAAAAGTAGTTACAATCACACCCTCGTCCCCTGCCCAACCGGTCAGCTCTACCCTGAAATCGTCCCCGACATGTAAACCGCCGTCCTCGCTGGCAGATCTGTTTTCTTATTCTTCCTCTTTCTCCTGCTCACCTGTTCAACTGTTCTCCTGCTCTCGCGCAGCGTCCCCTGCCCTGCCAGACTGAACCTTCAAACCCGGACCCTAAATCCGCAAGCAAAAAAAAATTACGTAGGCGCAACAGGAAGGGCGCTTTACAATCATTATAATATCGCCCCGCGCCGCCGCCGGGCTTGCCTGGCGGGGAAATAACCGGCTAAAATTATTGTTGGAGCTTTACCTTATGGTTAACTTTCGCAGATTATTTATCGAATCTCGCCCATTAGGATTCCTTCTTACCTTCCCACCTTCTCACTTTCCCACCTTCTTACCACATCAGGGCTAATGATGCGCAAGAAAAAGTACGAAAGTACACCTTATGGCTAAACTGACGAGAATACTGGTGCTGGTCAGCCTGCTGTTGTGTCAGCCGGCATGCCATCAGCAAAACCAGACCCGCCCTGCAACTGCGGAGTCGAAACTGCCCGGCATCCGTGTGTTGCGGGACTTGGAGTACATCCAGGGAGGGCATGAACGCCATCGGCTGGACCTGTATCTTCCCGACAAAACTTCTCGTCCCAACCCTGTCATCGTCTGGATCCACGGCGGCGGATGGCAAGGCGGCGACAAATCGAATTGTCCCGTGGCGATAAGACAGTTTGCGGGCCTGGGTTACGCCGTAGCTGCGATCAACTACCGATTCAGCCGGCATGCGATTTTCCCCGCCCAGATTCACGACTGTAAAGCCGCCATTCGATGGTTGCGGGCCCATGCCGGTGATTATGGTTTCGATCCGAATCACATCGGCGTCTGGGGAGGCTCAGCCGGTGCCCAGCTTGCCTCACTGCTGGGGCTGACGGCGGGCATTAAGGAATTTGAGGGTCCCGGCGGAAACGAGAACCTGTCCAGTAGCGTCCAGGCGGTGGTGGCCGTGGCTGGACCGTCGGACTTTCTGACTGTCGGCTCCAAACCCACCCGTACCAGTTTGCTCGGTGGCGACCCGCTGACCCACAGGGAACAGGCCATCAACGCCAGCCCTATAACCTACGTTTCCGGGGACGCTGCTCCGTTCATCTTAATCCACGGTGACCAGGACAAAACGGTCTCCATCTCCCAAAGTGTGACTCTGGCCCAGGCCCTGAAAAAGGCCGGTGTGGAAGCGACTTTACTGACGGTTAAAGGTGCCGGCCATGGCGGCCCGGGCTTTTACAGTCCTGAAAACATGAAAATCATCTCTGACTTTTTCGCCCGGCACCTGGCCCAGCCTTCGTCTCCCCCGCCTGCTCACTGAGTTCGACCTTGCTTCATGCTGCGGAGATAATTTAAGGGGTTAGTGCCCATACCGCTCATCCCCACCTACATCATCGTCCCTCTTTCCCGTGTCAACGAGTTTTTCTCCAGAGCAGGTCTGACACCTTTTTCTGGCATGATAACCAAATCCGTTTAGTTTAGCCCCGTCGCTTGCGACGGGGGAAATTCAGAAATAATTATAGGTGTCAAAAAATTATATGTGTCAAAAAATGACGAAATAAAGGTGTCAGGTATGCTCTGTAGAACAGCTCTTTGACCATCAAATAATCCCCCTGGTACGACTTATCCTATTGGTGACGATTTTCTTATTTTCTCACTTTTCAACTTCTTGCCTCGTCGACTCGTCTCGTCGTTTTGTCTCGCCGTAGCTTTAGCGTAGGCGGAAGCTTTCTTCCAGCCTCGCCGAAACTATAGTGCCAGCGGCAGCGAATACGGGCTCAACTGTTCAACTTTCTTCACTGCCGCGCCCACGCGGTTTTTCTTTCTCCCTTTCACACTTTTCATACCTTTCACACTTTTATTTGTTCTCGCACCGCGCCGCCCCCCGTTTAGCATCTCAAATGATTAACAATCCTTTCTTTTCCGCAATGGTGACTAGCGCTTGACTTCCGCTGTTAAAGTCTAAATAATCCGCTTCAATTCCATCACTGAAAATAACCCCTTTCTCTGACATCTGGGATATAATTTTCATCGGTTGACTTTTGGTTATCTTCCCGAACACCAGTTTAGTTTGTGAAATCTTGCTGGGAAATGGCTCTCTAACCGTGTAATACAGAAAATTCGAATCCCACGATAAACTACCTTCGCCTCCCGTTTTAATCGTTTTTCCGGAAATATTGCTCGCTATACTCGTCGCTCCCGCCAATATGCTTTTTAACCAACCGGTGGATCCCAGTCCCGTCGATACAATGATTCCGCTGGATGATTGTTGCTCTTGCTGGCTGTCGATAGCTAACAGATAACGGGCAGAAACGTGTGATTTGTGACCGATAAACAAATCGTTTACGCCATATAATACTTGACCGTTATTCAGCTCTGCCTTGGCCATGGTTATTTCCCGGCAGTCTCTCTTTTGCAAAAATATCTCTGGCATGACTTTAGGCAGATCATCGATAGCAAAAGGCAGTAAAATCCCGTCCCAACGGCCGGGATCCGGGTTGACCGCAACCACTGGCTGATTGCACAAGTATTTCAGGGTATTCGCTACCAGTCCGTCTTGTCCCAGCACCACAATAATATCATTCTTGCCGAATACAAAATTTGGCAAAAAAGACCGGTTTAATATCTGTACACGACCCAGCTTGCGAAGGTGTTCTTCAGTTTGCCTTATCGCTGATTTATAGGTGGTATCTTCCTGCTGATAATCCGAAAAATCAGCGCCCAGATGTTCCACGTAGAATTTCGCCTGCCCCACTGTATTGAATCTGCTGATTAACTCGTCCAATCGCGTCTGACGAATTATCAACACTATTTTATTCTCCGTTAACGGCTCCATCATTTACCCCTTTGTCTCAATAGCTCCTGCAGCATGTCCGGTGAAATATTCAACTGGCCAATTTTGTCGGCGCTTCCCGCCAATTCTTGAAATGCCGATGCAATCAGTTGCGCAGGATTCTTGCCCGCATTCGTAAGCGCCTGTACAATCTTCGGATTTATATCGGATACCGCTTTCATCGTTGCCGCGAGACCATAGGCCTTGGCATCAGCTTCCGTTTTCATATTTGCTGTTACCAAAACTACCAGCTCCTTATTCTTCTGTTCCAGGAATATTTTTTCCTCCATCTTCTCCTCGTTCAGTTTCCGCGTCTTCTCCTGCACCGCCCTTTCCGCGTCCATCTGCGCCTCACGGATTTCTCTCTTTTTGTTCTCCACCGCTATTTCCGTGTTGAGTTCATTCTCCTTGATCGCTCGCTCCTGTACCACTGCTGCGTTTCGCCGGGAATATATCGCTTCGTCCGCCTCACGCAGCAACTGCTCCCTCACTTCCGCCTCCAATGCCCGGGCTGTCTCCGGGTTAGGCTTGATTGCCAATATCGTTAATCCCAGTATTTCAACCCCCAGCGCCTGTAAATCCTCCGATACGGTCAGCCCCTTCAAAACCTTGGCCACCAGCGCGTCGGAGGCTTGCACCGCCTTTCGTAACGTAAGTGTCTGCAGCTCCGATCGCATCAGCACCTGCACCCGGTTAATCACTCTCTGCGGAAACTTGATGGGATCCTCGGAAATATAATTTTGCCCCTTGGCGTCTAAGGTAAAATTCAGCATCTGGGAAAGCTTTTTGGGATCGGACACCCTATAGGTCACTTGCCCCTGTATTGTTATCTCTTGAAAATCCGATGTTACCTCTCCGAAGATAAAGGGCATATCAATACTGGCTATCGGTACTGATACCAGAGAGGTAATGGGAGCAAAGTAGAAAAACGACATACCCGTTCCTTCTCGAATCAGCTTCCCCTTTTGGTATTGCAGCAGATAAGTTGTCGGCTGAACCTTGATAAATCGTAATCCAAACATGATATTCTCCTTTTTTAGTTACTTTATATTCCGATACGTCCTCGAAGCCTGGCTGGTATCAGCCTTAAAAATAAATGCCCCATGACGATTAAGATGAACAAACTGTTTCTTATCACTATGCCCAGCCGGAAATATCGCACAGCACTCCGTCGCCCGACAGGCCTTTCCGCCAGGGCATCTGCTACTTTGCGAAGCACAGAGATGCTTCGTGGCCATTCCACGATATTACTGCTCCATTCATCGGGGATGCCCTCTTCTCCTGTCGTGACACCCGCCAATGCTCCCGTGATAGCGCCTAATGTATCGGTATCACCGCCACAGTCAAGTGACTCCGTTAACGTCTTCTTAAAATTTCCATAATGCCGCACCCACGCATAAATCGCCATCGGCACTGTATCGTATATGTAACCCGTTACGCCGTTGCTTAAATTCATTTTTCCCGCAAAATCAGTCACGCTTAATCCTTCATTAAGAGCTTGCTCCATTAAATCAACCCGCTTAGGCCACTCCCCATCTTCCTGGCCGCTTAGAAGACGTAACGATTCGAAAAAACTCTTCATGTCGGGCCGATGTTCTGGAGAATGCGATATCCCCTCCCGCGCTGCATAACTTATCGCCGTGGCCCCTACCAGCGCCCTGGGGTCCCTGTGGGTCAGCTCCGTTGAACTCCGTACAAACTCTTTTATCCGCTCAGGCTCCTCTGCGAACAAAGCCCCGATTACGGCGCTGCGCATTGCCGGCCCGTTGCCCGCCGACTTGACCCCGCTTCTATCCAATGGAACAAAAAACCAAAGCTTTATAATTGCCCGTAGCGTTCCCCAACCGACTCCTGCTGGAATTGACAAAAGCCACCAGCGTAATTTCCAACCCAAATCTTGCTTAAACTTCATGGCATCATCAGCGTGGCATAACAGTGCCTGTGCAACAAACAATGTATGCTCGGTATCATCACTTATCATACCCTTGCCAAATATCATACGATGCTTCCATACTTGCCATCCCAGCTTGCGAATCGTCTCCCGGTTTAAGCCTTCTGCCGGGAATCCCAATGCATCACCCACCGCCGTACCCACCAGCAGGCCACGAAATCGACTGGCTCGATTATTCTTTGTTTTCACCTTTTTATCAATCACTTTAGAACCATTCATATTTCAAATGAAAAGCCTTTGTTCATCATTTGTCGATATTTCTTTTCATTAAAACTATATAATCGTGCCGCCCGGTGAGCCACGTCCTGCTGTATCTCGTCTAGCTCCTTGAGAATATGCATTTTCAAAATTTTCCTGCGAAAATTTCGTTTGTCCAACCGTTTTTCCAGAATCAATTCATAAACGTTCTGTAATTGTGATAACGTAAACTTCTCCGGCAATAATTCAAATCCGATCGGCTGATAGCGAATTTTCCCTTTTAACCGTTTCAGGGCTGTATCGAATATCTTGTCATGATCGAACGCCAACGGGGGCATATCGGTAATCGGAAACCACGCCGCGTTGCGCGCGTCACTGCTTGCCCTTATCTTGTGACCTTCGAGATTTACCAGCGCATAATAGACAACACTGACCACCCGCTCCCGCGGATCTCTTTGAAGGTCTCCGAATGTGTATAATTGTTCCAGAAATACTTCTGTTATACCAGTCTCTTCTGATAGCTCCCTCAGCGCCGCCGCTTCCAGCTCTTCATCAACGCGAACAAATCCGCCCGGCAACGCCCATCGACCTTCGAACGGTTCTAAATCCCTCTGTATCAACATAACCTTGAGTTCATCCTTGTCGAGCCCGAAAATAATACAATCCACCGTCAGCGCCGGTCGGGGATATTCGTATTCATATGCCATTTCTTAACCTTTTAATATTACCCATATAACCTATTGCTGTGTATTTTCTACACTAAGTATAGTGTATATTTTACACTATGTCAAGAAAAAAACCTTCCCACCCTGCAAATTTTACCCGATGGATATATGGTTATAACTTAATATTTGCCAATTGCTTATCGCAAATGAAATGGGGTACACAAATTAAAGGGGTCAGAAATTTATAATCCTCTCCATTAAATAATTATAATCCAGCTTGCCTCGTCGAAGCCTTGGCGGAGACGGGCCTGCCCTGCGTAGCCGGTTTCTGCGTAGCTTTACGCGAAGCAGAATGGCGAAGCAGTGTTAATCCTGTCAATATTTTTTCTTGTTTAATCTGTGCTATCTGCGTTATCTGCGGATAACAATCTCTTTCTTGTCTGAATTTTCATTTACCTTTACGGTGTTATTATGATTGCTCGGCTTATAAAGAAGTCCGTCTGCCGCGTCTTCTATCTTTCACCTGCTCTCCGCCGTCACCGGCGGCCGCGGACCAGGCAGGGGCTTTAGATCAATCTTTTTTTTCTTATCTTTCGCCTGTTCACCTGTTCAACTGATCAACTGTTCTCGCGGAGCGCTGCCTGCCGAGCAATCTTCATCTCTATGTTCTCTGTGCCTTCGTGTGATATAAATAATTGCTTGCCTAACGGGATAACGGATAACATTATGTATTATTTCCATCATTATTAGTATCTTATCTTCGAATGAATTAAAGGTGTGCAGTACATTTATTGTTTCCGGCCCCAATCCCTGCTCTTGAACCTGAAATTTTAAATCCCTCTTTCTTTTCTTATCTTCGTGTTCTTCGCGCCCTTCGTGGTGAATAATATATTTTTCTCTTTAATCTTTGCGCCTTCGCGGGGAAAATAAATATCATCGACTCGTTAGGCCGGTATATGCTATAAGGTAATATTATCCGCACCTCTTCATCTGAAATCTTAAACATGAAATTATAAATCTATTAAATCCTGTTATTCCTGTCATAATGTTTTATTCTTATGGATTAGCGTTTATTCGCGTCAATTCGCGGTTAAATAGATTTTTTCTTGCCCCGGCGTCAAATGTTCCCATATTGTCGGTGGGTTTCGCCAGCGAAAGAATGTTCCTTAATTCTTTAATCTGCGTCTGATTTTATCCCTCTTCTTCTTTCACCTGTTCACCTGATCCCCTGCTCACCTGTTCTCCGCCGCAGGCGGCCGTCTGCGCTTATCGGTGTAATCTGCGGATAATAACCTCTGCAACTTCTGGGGCTTTCTTGTCTTAACTTCGTGTTTCTTCCAGCCTCGCCGAGCTCGCCTCACTTCGCTTGTCGAAGCGAGCGTCAGCTAGGCGGGCGTGCCCTTGTGGTGAAAAATATTTTCTTCTCTTTAATCTTTGCGTCTTTGCGTCTTCGCGGGAGAAATAAGTATTCATCATCCGATGAGCCGATAGTTGGTTTCCGGCGAAATCTTTTATTTCTCTTTATCTGAAATCTGAAATTTCAAATCTGAGATTTTTAAATCTTGTAAACCCTGTTAATCCTGTCATATTTTATCTTTTAATCTGTGGCCATCTATGTTTTAATTATCTTTTATTCTGCACTTTCGTCAAATGTTCCTTTGTTGTCGGCAAGTTTCGTCAGCGACAGAAGGTTCCTCTATTCTTTAATCTGCGCTTATCGGTGTAATCTGCGGATAATAACCTCTGCAACTTCCGGGGCTTTCTTGTCTTAACTTCGTGCTTCTTCCAGCCTCGCCGAGCTCGCCTCACTTCGCTTGTTGAAGCAGGCGTCAGCTAGGCGGGCGTGCCCTTCGTGGTGTAAATATATCTATTTAATATATATTATCTCTGCCGTCTCGGCTCGACTGAGCTCGCCGAAGTCCGTGGCTCAGTGTGATCAATCTTCTTTTTCTTCTCTTTCCTCTGCGCAATTGTTCACCTGCTCTCCTGTTCTCCGCCATCGGCGGCCGTCTGTGGATAATATTTTTTCTTGACGTTATTAGCGTATTAGCAGTTACATTATTTCTTGTCTTATTTGGATTTTGCGCTTCGAATTTCATCCTGTTTTTTTCTTAAATCCTGTTATCCCGTCTATAATTCTTCCTTCTTTTTTTCGCGGTTAAAAAATCAGTAATTCACCTTCATTTTCCTTAAAAACTTACTAAAAAACCGCTCAAAACCCGGGTTTTGCGTCAAAATCCGTCAGTTTCTGCCAGTATTTTCACCGAAATTCGCATTTTTTGCCCGAAAAAAACCAATTTTCACCAGAAAAAACCGCTTTTTACCGACCCAAAACCCGTCCTAAACCCCCATCGCTAACCTTCGCTCCCCACTACAGCTCCTCGCTTTTGCGGGGTTTGAAGATGGGCGATTCCAGGGCCGGCAGGTAGCTCGTCCAGTGCGAATCGGAATTATCCTTATCGATATGTGAAAGCGTCAGTGCGATCTTGGAATCGAGGTTATCCAGATAATGCACCGCGAATGCCTCCGGCGTAGCGGGCAGAACCGGGCAGCCGAACTCCCGCTGGCCGTGGTGCGACAGCACGATGTGCAGCAGGCTGTCGGCTAATAGCGGCGGGAAGGGCGTTTGGGTGGAACAGTTGAGCTGGTCGATCTTCCGCTGGATAAGTAGGGCCGTCTGGACGACATGGCCGATGAGCCGACCCTGGTCGCTGTACTTGAAGGCCAGGTCGTAATCCAGTTCGGTGGTCTTGCCGATATCGTGCAGGAACAGGCCCACGAGCACCAGATCCGCGTCCAGTTGGGGGTAATGGCCCAGTACCCGCTGGCCTAACTCCAGCAGGGACAGGGTATGCTCCAATAGCCCGCCCAGCCAGGCGTGATGCAACTGGATGGCGGCGGGGGCCGTGCGGAAAAGGGCCATTAGCGGCTCGTCCGCCAGAAACGCCTGGACCAGCCGGGCCAGGTGGGGGTTTTTGATCTGCGTGAGCACGCCGTTCACCCGGCGGAACATCTCGTCAACATCCTTGTCCGTAGCGGGCAGAAAGTCCGTCAGGTTCACCTGGGAGCCATCGACCGGCTGAACTGAATCGACGACCAGATTGATTGTGCCCTGATAAAGCTCGGTATGGCCGCGGACGCGGACAAAGCCCTCCTGGGGCAGGGAGTTGTACAACTCCTGGCTAGCCTGCCAAAACCGGCCGTTGACCCGGCCGCTGCGGTCGCTGAGGTAGGCGGCGATGTAATAATCGCCCCGGCTGGTAGTACGCAGTTGCGGCATGGAAATCAGAAACACCTGGTCGAGCTTCTCGCCGGCGGTAAGTTCCGCTGCCAGTCGCCGAGTGGATTCAGGCATCGTTAAACTCCCTCGAAATTTGCTAGTTATGATTAATCGCGGCCAACGAAAAGACTATAAAGATTGTCGCTGAAGGTTGCAAGGATAAAGCGGGGGTGGGATTAAGGAGGGACAATTATTCCGCTGCGGTTAAAAAAAAGGTAATTTTTTTAATCTGGGAACTCTGGGAGAGATGGCGAAAAAGTATATCTTTGACAGATATAGCCGAATATGATATAATACCGCTCAAATCAGGAGCGAGTAGAAAGGGATGGCGCAACTCCAGGAAAACAATTATGATAGCGATATTATTGTCGCGGCTGCGCAGCCGTGGCGCCAGCGGATTGTCAGCCATCTGGCAGTACCGGCGGAAGCTATCCAGTGGTGTGATAATGTTTACCTGGCGGCGGCGCGGGTAGCAAAACGGCAGCGGCAGGCGAAGGTGTATATCATGGTGGATCACCTGGCCCGGCAGGAGTTGGAAATCTTCCCCGCCCTGGCGAAAATAAACGGAATAACCACTACCGGTATCTCCTGGGGGGATCGGGCCAAGCTCAGCCAGGCGATCCGGATGGGGGCGGACGAGGCGATGGTGCTGGGTGAGGCAAACCGGCGGCGTGAGGATGATAAAACTGAAATCGCACCGGAAGGCAAAGCGAAGGCCCGGAAGGCTAACACTATAGAAGAAGAGCCGTTGCCGCGGGAAGAGGTGGCGGTGGCGGAAGGGGAAAAACCGCAGGAGCTCGATCAAATCGAGATGACCGGGGCGCAGCGCGGGCCATCGGAACCCCTACTGAGCCAGGAAGAGATGGACGCGTTACTGGGATAAAATACCCAAAGGGCAGAACATGGCACCACAGCCATCAGTCAAGAACGAACCAAAACTGTCGAAGCAGCCGCATATCCTGCTATTGGGCGACGACGGCAGGATGGTTAATCTGCTGCACGAGCGGCTGGGCGGCTGGCGGGTGGAAAGCCAGGCTAATGTGCCGGCGGGGATCGTCCAACTAGGGCAGAACAGCTACGACGCGGTATTTATCAATGCGGAAAAGCTGGGTAAGCGAACGGTGCAGGCGGTGAAGGCCCTGCGGGAGGTGAACGGGGGCATCCGGCTGGTGCTGTTCGGGGAGGCTTATGCGGAAGTCTATGCCCAGGAGGCACTTAGGGTGGGGGCGGATGATTTTCTGGTCTGGCCGATACCATCAGCGGAGATAATCTGGCAGGTGCAGGGGCGAGATGGCGCAGCTTTAGTCATACCGCAGCCAAGCACCAGCGGCCAGCGGCAAGGGCGGGTAGATACCCCCGCTGGTCCCGCAGCGACAGCAGGGCCAAGAATAGAGATGGGAAGGCCCGTGGAATTGGAGAAACTGCGGCAGTTGGCCCAGATTGTTCCGCAGGGACAGGAAAAGGTTAACGAGCAGGCGGAAAAGATCCTGCCGGGGCTGCTGGCGGTGGAGTGGGTGCGGATTTGCCCGCTGACCCGGGCCCAGGAGCAGCAGGATACCCCGGCGGCTAGTCATCAGGTGGAACTAACGGGGCCGACGGGCAACATTGGGGAGATACTCCTGGGCGAGCGAACGGGCGAAGCGCCCTGTATCACGCCGCAGGAGGCGGGGCTATTTTTGGGGACACTGTTATATTTGGCCCAGCGGGATGCGGCCCTGCGGCAACTGGCGATAATCGACGACCTTACCGGAACGCATAACCGGCGGTATCTGGAACATTTTCTCCGCGAGATAATCCGGCAGTACCAGACCGTCCGAACGGATCTGACGCTGCTATTGTTCGATATCGATGAATTCAAATACTTTAATGATACCTACGGTCATCTGGCCGGTGATGAGGTGCTGCGAGAGACGGTCAAACTCATCGGCCGATGCTGCCGGAAACATGACGTGGTGGCCCGGATGGGGGGCGATGAGTTTGCGGTATTGTTCTGGGACAGCGGCCAGAAACGCGAGGTAATCATAAAGGAAGGGACGAGCGCGGCGCCCGATCAACAGGCCGCAGCGGCGGAGCAGGAAGAAACCCGCAAACAGGTGGGCAAGCATCCGGAAATCGCGGTGTTTCTGAGCAACCGCATTTTGCGGATGATGCGGACGAAGGAATTACCCTGCCTGGGTCCGGACGCCCGCGGGGTGCTGACCATCAGCGGTGGGCTGGCGCGGTTTCCCACCGACGGGACCACGGTGGAGGAATTGCTGGCCAGCGCCGATGAGGCCCTGCTATCGGCCAAGCGCAGCGGCAAGAATCGCATCTATCTGGTGGGTCAGCCGCGGGAGAGCTGACCGGCGGGGGAAATTGCCAAATCGGGGGCGACTTGCTTTATAACGCTTTACGCGGTAGAATGCCGTCCGGTTCTTTTTTCCGTAAAATCATGAGGGCAGATTTACCGATGACGACACCTAAAGATGTTTCTCTTCTGGTTGCAACCTTCGAGCGGAATCTGGCAATTTATAAAAGTCCCCGATACAACGAGACCCAGCTTCGCCACGAGTTTATCGACCCCTTTTTCATTGCCCTGGGCTGGGATGTAAATAACACTCAGGGAATCGCGCCCGCTTATAAAGACGTTATTCACGAAGACTCTATCAAGATCGGCTCCGCCACCAAAGCCCCGGACTATTGTTTCCGGATCGGCGGCACCAGAAAATTCTTCCTCGAAGCCAAGAAGCCCGCCGTCGATATCAAGGGCGACGTCAACCCTGCCTACCAGCTCCGCCGCTACGCCTGGAGCGCCAAACTGCCGTTGTCGATCCTGACTGATTTCGAGGAATTCGCTGTTTACGACTGCCTGACTAAACCGAGTCAATTTGACAAGGCATCCACATCGCGAATAATGTTAATTCGATACTCCGAATATCCCGACAAGTGGGAGCAAATTGCCGATATTTTCGGCAAAGACGCCGTTCTTAAAGGCTCCTTCGATAAATACGCCGCCGAGACCAAAGGCAAACGCGGCACCTCCACCGTCGATAAGGAGTTTCTGACTGAAATCGAATCCTGGCGGGATATGCTGGCCCGCAATATCGCCCTGCGAAACAAGTCATTGTCCAATCGCCAACTCAACTACTCGGTTCAGCTTACCATTGATAGAATTATTTTTCTGCGGATGTGCGAAGACCGCGGCATCGAACAATACGCCCAGCTTCTGGCCCTGACAGCCGGGCCGAAGATATATAAACGGCTCTATGAGATATTTGAGCGGGCCGATGAGAAATACAACTCTGGCCTGTTTTATTTCACCCCGGAGAAAGATCGGCCCGAACCGCCCGACGACCTGACGCCCAGCCTTAATATCGATGATAAGACCCTTAGCGATATGATAAAATCGCTTTATTACCCGCACAGTCCCTACGAGTTTTCCGTTCTGCCCGCCGAGATTCTCGGCAACGTCTATGAGCAGTTCCTCGGCAAGGTAATTCGGCTTACTTCCGCCCATCAGGCCAAGGTCGAGGACAAGCCCGAGGTCAAAAAGGCCGGCGGCGTCTATTACACCCCTGCCTATATTGTCGATTACATCGTTAAAAACACCGTCGGCAAATTATGCGAGGGCAAAACCCCCAAACAGATAGAAAAAATAAAAATATTAGACCCTGCCTGCGGTTCTGGCTCGTTTTTAATCGGGGCGTATCAGTTTCTATTGGATTATCATCGGGACTATTACGAAAAAAATCGGGCCAAATATAAAAAAATGATTTTCCAGGGCAAAGCCGGCCTGTGGTATCTGACTATCGCCGAAAAGAAAAGAATCCTCCTCAATAACATCTTCGGCGTGGATATCGACTCCCAGGCCGTCGAGGTTACCAAGCTTTCCCTTCTCCTGAAAGTCCTCGAAGGCGAAAACCAGCAAACCTTAGTCCAGCTAAGCTTCTTACACGAACGGGCCTTACCAGACCTCGCCGGCAATATCAAGTGCGGCAACTCCCTCATCGGCCCCGATTTCTTCGCAGGCCGCCAACTGGACCTCTTCGACGATGAGGAAAAATACAAAATCAACGCCTTCGACTGGCACGCCGAATTCCCCCAAATCTTCCAGACCAAAAACCCCGGCTTCGACGCCGTTATCGGTAATCCACCGTATGGTGCCTATTTAGATAAGGATGCTACTTCATATTTGAATGACATGTATCATCTACAACAATACCAGTTAGATAGTTACTTGTTATTTCTGGAAAAGTCATTGTCACTTGCTAAAGAAAAGGGTGACGTTGGTCTAATCATTCCAAATACTTGGCTACTTAATCTTCAAAGTGATGAGATTAGAAAACATGTGATAGGACAGACCGTTGTGGTAAAAATAATTCATTTTTTAAAACCTGTATTCAGGGCCACCGTTGACACAGAAATTGTTATTTTAAATAAATCCAAACCATGCGGGAAAGATTCAGTTTGCGTCACCATTGTTAATCGCGAAGGCCAAGAAATAATTTATGCAATATCACAGAAAAGATGGATTGATTCCGATGGGGCACCTGTTAACATTTTTGAATCTCCAGAGTGTGAGGAGATTTCAAAGAAATTTATTAAATTTCCAAAGTTGGATTCGATTTACATAGTTACACAAGGAACAAAACCATTTCAAGTTGGAAAAGGTTCTCCGTCTCAAACGCGTGCAACTGTTGACACGAAACCTTTTGTTGCTGACAATAAAAAAGATTCAACATTTAAACCATTACTTCGTGGGAGTTTAATTAATCGCTATCAGAACTTTTGGAGTAATAATTACTTCATAAGTTTTGGAGATTGGCTGGCGGAGCCGAGATATTCAGCAAATTACGATGCTGACGAAAAAATTGTAATTAGGCAAACAGGTGATTCATTAATAGCAACAATAGATATTCAAAAATTTATAGTCCGTGACAACCTTTACACAATTGTCCCAAGAACGACCGAATTAAGTTTAAAGTATTTGCTGGGACTTCTTAATTCACGTTTGCTAACTTGGTATTATCAAAATATAATAAATCCAGAACGCGGTGAAGCACTTGCTCAGGTAAAACGTGGACATATCGCATCTATTCCCATTCGGCCTATTGACTTTGCCAAAAAAAATGACAAATCTAAGCACGACAAGATGGTTTCTTTGGTAGAGCAGATGCTTGATTTGCATAAGAAGCTGGTGGCATCGAAAACCCCGCACGGCAAAACAGTAATCCAGCGGCAGATCACCGCCACTGACAACCAAATCGACCAACTGGTTTACGACCTTTATAGCCTGACGGAAGAAGAAATAGCGATTGTGGAAGGATCGAGATAACAGTATAAATTTTTAGGCGCATAAGAAACGCCCCTTGCGGGGCGTCAACCCGAAGATGCTATCTTCGGGGGAGTTCCTATATCTATGATATGTAATATATCATAGATAGCCACGTTTGTCAAATATTTTTAGGATTTTTATATGGCAGGACCAGTGATTCAAAGAGTGATAACTTATGTAGACGGTTTTAACTTGTATTTTGGGCTTAGAGACGGTCATCTTAAGCGGTTCTACTGGCTTAATATTAAATTATTAGCCCAAAATCTGTTAAAGAAAAACCAACAACTCATTGTTACGAAATACTTTACCGCTCGAATTTCAGCTCCCAAGGAAAAACGTCAGCGTCAAGCGATATTTATTGAAGCTTTGGAAACATTAACGGACTTTAACCTTTATTATGGGCACTATCTTGATAACTCTATTCAATGTCGGCAGTGTGGCAGGAAATGGCTGGATCCCGAAGAGAAAATGACAGATGTTAATATCGCCACGGAGATGCTAATTGACGCTTTTCAGAATAGATTCGATACTGCTTTGCTTATTTCTGCCGACAGTGACCTGGTTCCACCGATAAGAGAAATACGCAGAATCTATCCATCTAAAAAAATTGTTTGTGCGTTTCCACCTCGGCGCTCTTCCGAGCATTTAAAAAATGCTGCAAATGCGTTTTTGTATATTGGACGCGGCACTATCGCCAAGAGTATATTTCCCGATGAGGTTACTAAAACAGACGGGTATATATTACGATGTCCAAAGACATGGCGATAATCGAAGGTAAAGGATAGTAATCTTATTATTGATTTTTGGAGAAGAATAAATGGGCAAAGAACCAAATAATCCGCGTAAGTTAAATCTTGGTTGATGGATGAAAATGGGTATAATCACGGCTAAATAACATTCACACAATGATGAGGTAATGAGGTAATTATGAAGTGGAGTAAAATGCTGATACCGACGGTGAAGGAGGTGCCGGCGGACGCGGAGATACCCAGTCACCAGTTGATGATCCGGGCGGGTCTGATCCGCAAGCTGGCCAGCGGGACTTATTCTTATCTGCCGCTGGGCTGGAAGAGCCTGTTGAAGATCATCGCTATCGTGCGGGAGGAGATGAACGCGGCGGAGGCGCAGGAGATCCTGCTGCCGGCGGTCCAGCCGATTGAACTGTGGCAGCAGACGGGGCGGAACGTGGACTACGGGGCGACGCTGGGCAAATTCCTGGACCGGCATGACCGCTGGAACGTGCTGGCGCCGACAGCGGAAGAGGTGGTGACCAGTCTGGCGGCGGGGGAGATCCAGTCGTACAAGCAACTGCCGATCAATCTGTACCAGATCAGCTTCAAGTACCGCGACGAGTTTCGGCCGCGGTTCGGAGTGCTCCGCAGCCGGGAGTTCATTATGAAGGACTCGTACAGCTTCCACGCGACGGCGGAAAGCCTGGAAGAGACCTATCAGCGGATGTACGGAGCCTATGAGCGAATCTTTCGGCGGTGCGGGCTGGAGTTCGTGGTGGTGCAGGCGGAAAGCGGGGAGATGGGCGGCAGCGGGTCGCATCAGTTTACCGTGCCGTGCGCATCCGGCGAGGATATTATCGTGCACACGGAGGACGGCAGTTACGCGGCGAACCTGGAGAAGGCGGCGGTAGATGCGCCGGCTCAGCAGCAGGCCAAACACAACTGTCCCCCGGCTGAAGAGGTACATACACCGCACGTAGGAACGATAGAACAGGTGTGCGGATTTTTAAAGACGCAGCCGCAGGAAATGATAAAAACTCTTATCTACTCGGCGGACGGGCAGACGATCGCGGCGGTGATCCGCGGGGACCATGAGGTCAACGCGGAGAAACTGACTCAGGCACTCGGCGGCCGGCACGTGGAGCTGGCGGATGAGCCAACAATCCAGCAGGCGAGCGGGGCGGCGGTGGGTTTCGCCGGGCCAATGGGGCTGGCGGCAAAGGTTGATATGATGCTCATCGATCACGCGGTGGCGGCGATGGCGACGGGTGTGACGGGGGCGAACAAGACCGATTATCACGTGCGGAACGTAGTGCCGGGGCGTGATTTTCCGCTGGAGGGAGAGAAAATCCGGGTGGCGGATATCCGCACCGCGGTCGAGGGTGATACCTATCAAGGAAAAAAACTGCTCTTTCAGCACGGCATTGAAGTAGGGCAGGTCTTTAAACTCGGCACCAAGTACAGTAGGAAGCTGGCGGCGAATTTTCTGGATGAAAGCGGGGCGGCACAGCCCTGCATCATGGGCTGCTACGGGATCGGGATCAACCGGATAATGGCGTCGGCGATCGAGATCCGTCACGATGAGGATGGAATAATCTGGCCGATCAGCATTGCGCCGTTCGAGGTGCTGATAACCTGCGTCAATCAGGATGAGCCGGAGACGGCCCGGACGGCGGAACAAATCTATGAAAATCTGCGTAAAGCAAATATCGACGCGCTGCTGGATGACCGCGTGGCCCGCGGGGGAGTAAAGTTCAAAGACGCCGACCTTATCGGAATACCCATCCGGATCACCGTGGGCAAGCGCAGCGTCGCGGAAGGCAAGGTGGAAATCAAACTAAGACCAACCAAATCCAGCCAAGCGGTTGATATCAGTCAGGCGGCAGTTCGAACGGTCGAACTGGTAAAACAATTATACGCTGAACTGCAAAAGGACTAAGATGGGCCAGAGCAAGCCGCCCACCGCGGTTAAGCTGATCGTGGGGATGTTAAGCGGGCAAGAGGTGCTCTTCGATATGGCTCAGGAAAAAATGACCGAATGGTGGGGCGGCATCGATATCCAAAGCGAAGTGATGGATTTTGCGTGCACCCATTATTATGAAGAGCAGATGGGGGCGGCGCTGAAGAGAAAGTTTGTCAGCTTTGGTCGCTTGATCGATCCGGGCGAATTGGCGGAAATTAAACACCAAAGTAACGACCTGGAAGAACAAATAGCCGCCAGCGAGACGGGAAAAGCACTCGGGGTGGAGCGGCCGATTAATCTGGACCCCGGCTATATCGAGCCGAGCAAGCTGGTGCTGGCGACGACGAAAAATTATTCGCACCGGGTCTATATCGGCAGAGGGATGTACGCGGAAGCGACGCTGCATTATCATAAAGGAAGCTGGCAGGGGTGGCCTTATACCTATCCGGACTACGCCGGCGGAGAATACAGCGGATTTTTCAATCGGGTCCGGCAAAAATTAATGGAGCAATTATCATCACCGAAGGAAAATACATAATCGCCCTGGGGGCGGCGGCGTTTATCGGGTCGCTAATCCTTACGATAATCGTGCGGGGGTGGGCGCTGCGGGTGGGCTTCGTGGATCAGCCGGGCGAGCGGAAGATTCACCAGCAGCCCATTGCGCTGGGCGGCGGGATAGTAATCTTCTGGGTGACAATGCTGCCGATGATGCTGGCGGGGGCGCTGGCTTTATGGGCGAAGTGGTACGGGATACCTGATTTTATTCCGCCGGCGATCAGGGTGCATCTGCCGGGGGTACTGCTGCGGGGCAGGATGCTGGCGGCCTTTATCGGGGCGGCGGCGCTGCTGCACGGATTGGGCATCGTGGACGATAAGCGGCATCTGGGGCCGGGCGTGAAATTGCTGGTGCAGTTCCTGGCGGCGGGGATACTAGCCGTCGTGGGAGAAATCAGATTCAGCTTCTTCATACCCAGTGCGCTGTTGGCGGCGGCGCTGTCGATGCTGTGGATGGTGGTAATCATTAATGCCTTCAACTTCCTGGACAACATGGACGGTCTGTCGGCGGGGACGGCGGCGATCTGCGGGGGGATCATCCTCAGCGCCGCCTGGAGCAGCGGACAGGTTTTCGTCAGCGGGATATTGGCGCTATTAATCGGGGCACTGGTGGGATTTCTGGTGTTTAATTTCGCGCCGGCGAAAATTTTCCTGGGCGATAGCGGATCGCTGTTGATCGGGATGCTGCTGGCAGTGGCCACTATCCAAACCACCTATTACCACCAGGAGCAGCAAAGCACCCCCTGGTTTGTGACGCTGATGCCGCTGGTGGTGCTGGCGGTGCCGTTGTACGATTTCGTCAGCGTGACGGTGCTGCGGCTGCGGCAGGGCAAAAGTCCGTTCGTGGGTGATATGCAGCATTTTTCCCATCGGCTGCTAAGACGCGGCATGAGCCAGCGGCAGGCGGTGCTGACGATATACCTGGCGACGGCGACCTGCGGGCTGGGCGCGACGGTCCTGCACGAGATGACGCCGGTCGGCGTGGTGCTGGTGCTGGTGCAGTGCGGCTTGATCGTCGCGATCATCGCCATCCTGGAACAGCCCGGAAAAACATCCGCCGGCCAAAACGAGCAAAATAACGCAAAATAATCTATGTCCTCCGTAATCAGAAATCGCAGTTCCAAAAGCCAGGCGTTGGAAGTTATCGACACCCTCCTTTTACTGGTGCTGGTAATCGTGTCGGCGGTCCGCTGTCAGATCAGCGAATCGCTGCCGACAAGTTGGCGGGTAACGGGACCGGCCGGCACCGCAGACATCGGTGGCGCTTCTATTACCACCATGCTGCTCTTCGCCGGGATAATATTTACCGCGGCGGCGGTCTGGCTGGCGGTTCATATCAAACAGGGACAGTTAAACTGGCGGAGAAGTTTTCTGCTGGGTCCGCTGCTGTTGCTGACCGCGGCGGGGGTCTATTCCGGTACGGCGGCGTCGAATAAAACCGCCGCGACGGTCGCGGTGGTAAATCTGCTCAGCCAGATCGCAGGGGCGATCCTGCTGGTGCAGCTATTGGACCGGCCGTGGAAACGCCGGCTCCTGCTGGCGGCGATAGCGGCGACGGGACTGGTGATGGCTCAGCGCTGCTGGGAACAACATCTCGAAGAAATCCCCCATACGATAGCGATGTACCATGAGAACCCCAACGAAGTGCTGGCCAGCCAGGGGATCGAACCGGGCACCTATCAGGCGGACCAGTACGCCCGACGACTGATGAGCCGGGATATCGGCGGGTATCTGCTAATCAGCAATACGGCGGCGGCGTTTTTTATCCTGTCGCTGGGTGCGACGGCGGCCTTGATCCTATCCGGCGGGTGGCTGCGTCGGTTTAAGGGGTGGTATGCGCTGGTCTTTATCGGTTCGCTGGCGGTGCTCGGGGCGCAGATGTCGGCCTTAATCCTGACGCAAAGCAAGGGCGGGATTGGTGCGGCGGTGATAGCGGCGGGGGTGGTGCAGCTCTTATGGCTGGTAAAAGGCTGGGTGGTGCGGCATTGGCGGGCGATCCTGGCAGCAGCGGGGATCATGATAATACTTGGGATAGCCGCGGCGGCGGCTTATGGTATAGAACACGGCCGGCTGCCGAGCAACTCCATGTGGGTAAGGTGGCAATACTGGCAGGCGAGCGCGGCGATGATCGGGCAGCACTGGCTGCGGGGCGTGGGGCCGGACAATTTCGGGCAATATTACACCCGCTACATGGCGGCGGCGGCGCCGGAGGTTATCCGGGACCCGCACAGCCTACTGATTTCGATATGGAGCCAGTGGGGACTGGCGGGACTGGCGGGGGTGATATGGGCTATCTTAGCGGTGGCCATCAACCTGGCCCGACCGTTAGCGCCGCTAAGCGATCTGAAAAATCCTGTGCAGCCGGATTACGATCAGCAACAAAGGATGTGGCTCTACGGGATCATTGCCGCCATAGCGGTGATGCTGATCAGACTGGCAGTCACCGAACTGGGCGACGTTCCGCTGATCGTAAGGCTAAGCGTATATCTAATCACCCTGTTGATACCGGCAGGGGTGTGGCTGGCGGGATTTATGGTGATGGCGGCTCTTGGCCGGCAAGGCCCTGGGCTGCCGGCTGAAAGGGGCGGCGATGATGATATGACCGCACTGGTACTGGGCGGGGGGCTGCTGGGGTTTTTGCTGCAAAACAATTTCGACTTTTCCATATTTCAGCCGGGGGTGGGCACGTGCTTTTTCGCCCTGGCAGCGGTGGCCCTGGCGGCAAAAAGGCTACAGGAGCCATCCAAAAAAAATCTCACGATAAAAATCAAACATGGGAAAGTTACCGCACTGGCGGTGCTAATGGCGGCGGCGTTATTGTGGCTGGTGATAATTATACCTATCGCAACAGCGCAGCAATTGATGGAGCAGGCCCAGCGGCAGGCGCTGGCGGGCAATTACACCGCAGCAGGTCAACTGGCTGGGCAAGCGGAAAAATTTGACCGGCTGAACCCGGAAATACCCAACTTCCTCACCCAGCTGCATCTGGTACAATGGCAATTAGCCGGCGATAAACCCAGCGGTTATCTGGACGATGCCATAGCCAACGGCGAAAGGGCTATTCAGCGTGACCCGGCTAACTACAAGTTTTATCGGCAATTAAGCGAGGTTTATCTGCTGGCGGCCCAGAATAGGCAGGATGGGAAATACGATCGGGAAAAGGCACTATCCTACATGCGGCAGGCAGTGTCGCGATATCCGACGAGCTCGGCCCTGTTAATCCAATACGGACGACTCCTGCAGGACAAGGGGCAATTGAAAGAAGCTATGCATCAGTATGAAAAGGCACTGCAGAATGAAGAGGCATTTTTACGCCAGCAGCAACAAATGTACCCGGATAGAAAGCAACTGTCACCCCGGCTGGATCCACAGCTTAGCCGCCGGGCACAAGAGGAAATTAACAGAATCTCACCCCACGACAATTAAACCCAAAGCAGATATACCGTCTTTGTGGCGTAGTTCAAAAAACCATCCGACTTTAACCAGCGTAAATTTTTATTCCTCCAGGTGGATAGCCTCAACGGGGCAGCTCTCCGCAGCCTCCCGACAGGTGTCCTCCGATTCATCGGGCACGGGATTGGCAATCACTTCGGCGATGCTATCGCCCATCTCAAAAACTTCCGGGCAAATATCCACACAAAGCCCACAAGCCGTGCAAGTATCCGGATCCACTTCTGCTCGCATGTTTTTACTCCTTAATGTCTATCTTGAACTACCGCTTCTTTGTTTTTCGCCTGTAAGCCAAACCAACACCGTTGATGCTAACCAAGCCTCGCGATAAAGTCAAGCTAACGCCCCATTTAAATCCCGGTAAAAAAACTGCTTTAACCACCTCATCGCAGGGTGTGAATTCCCAACTATTATATTATAACAACGGCTGCTTCCTCTCCACAGGAGCGGCCAGGGTTGCGTCCTTGCCGGCGGTAAATATGGATATCTCCCGCAGCCGGCGGATGACCGGGGGGAGCTGACGGACTACATAGTCGATCTCCTCCTGGTTGTTATACCGGCTTAAACTGAACCGGATCGAGCCGTGGACCGCAGTGAAAGGTACGCCCATAGCCCGTAAAACATGCGACGGCTCCAAGGAGCCGCTGGTACAGGCTGAACCGCTGGAGGCACAGATGCCCAACGGGTCCATCATCAGCAAAATCGCCTCGCCCTCCACGTACTCGAAACTGATATTGGTGGTATTGGGCACCCGGTGCTTGCAGTCGCCATTGACGCGGGCATCAGGACAATTTTCCAGCAGGCCCCTCTCCAGCCGATCCCGCAGCTCGGCGATCCGCGTGGAATCCTCCTTGAGATGCTGCTGGGCCAGTTGGCAGGCCTTACCCATGGCGACTATGCCCGCCACGTTCTCCGTACCGCCGCGTTTGCCAAATTCCTGATGACCCCCGACGACAAATGGAGCCATTGGCAAACCGCGCCGTTGGAATAAAATTCCTATTCCCTTGGGGGCGTGCAACTTATGACCCGAAACGCTCAAAAGATCGATGGGGATTTTGGCCAGATCGATAGGTATCTTGCCGGTAGCCTGGACGGCGTCACAGTGGAAGATGCAGCCTTTGGCCTTTACGATCCGGGCAATCTCTTCAATGGGGAAAATTACGCCTGTTTCATTGTTGGCGTACATGATACTCACCAGGGCGGTCTGCTCGGTAATAGCTTGGGCAAGTTCATCCAGATCGAGCCGACCCAGGTTATCCACGGCCAATTCCGTCAGACGGTACCCCTCTTTTTGCAACTGCCGACAGGTTACGCGGACAGCAGGGTGCTCAACGCGGGTGGTAATGATGTGTCGTTTGTCGGGGATGCACTCCAGCACGCCCCTGACGGCGGTATTGTCACTTTCCGTCCCGCCGGAGGTGAAAATTATCTCGCTGGGCTCGCAATTGAGCAAAGCGGCGGCCCGCTGACGGGCCTGGTCCACCTGATGGCGCAACTGCCCGCCAAAGGTGTGCATACTGGAGGGATTGCCATAGTATTCCGTAAGATAGGGCAGCATCTCCTCGACGACTTCCGGGGCGATACGGGTAGTTGCGTTATTGTCCATGTAGTAAGTGTTTTTCATTGCTGCTCTTGTACAATTATATCGGGTGAGACAAATTCCCGCAGTTTGGCCTGCACCACCTCCGCCAGGGTGAAGTCGGCTACCTTGCACTGGGCGCACATGCCGCGAAGGGCAATAATGACGCGATTGCCGATGACATCGATCAACTCCAGATCGCCGCCGTCCGCCTGGAGGGCCGGCCGGACCTGCTGGTCGAGGGTCCGCTCAATCAGTTTTATCTTCTGGATATTAGTCAGGGGCTTTTCCGGCGCCGCGGCTGCCATTTCGGCAGGAGCGGCGGGCTTGGGCTGGCCGCCTGGCAATTCATCGATGATTTTCTGGATATCCGCCTGGCAATTGCCACAGCCGCCGCCCGCCTTGCAATAGTTGGTAACCTGCTCCACGGTAGTGAGCTCATTTTCCTTAATTACCTGCCGGATCTCCTCTTCCGTAACCCCAAAACAGGTACAAATAATCCTGCCCTCCAACGTATGGGGCTTTTTACTGCCGTAGCGGTAGTTTTCGATGGCTGCTTCCAGGGCCTCGTAGCCCATGACCGAGCAGTGCATCTTCTGCTCCGGCAGACCACCGAGATACTCGGCAATGTCGCGGTTGGTGACTTTCTCCGCTTCCTCCAGCGTCTTGCCCTTAATCAACTCCGTCAGGGCGCTGGAGGCGGCGATAGCGCTGGCACAGCCGAAGGTTTGAAACTTTACATCCGCGATCCTGCCTTGCTCGTCCAGTTTGAAGGTCAGCTTGAGGGCGTCACCGCAGGCCAATGAGCCTACCTCGCCGACGCCGTCCGGGTCTTCAATCACCCCGACATTGCGGGGATGAAGGAAGTGATCTTTGACTTTATCCGTATAATCCCACATTTTCTTGCCTTATAAAATGACAACTCAATCGGAATCGCTTTCCTGCCATTTACCCCTTTTCTTATGCTCGGCTATTTCCGACAGGGCCAGTGCCTGAATTTTATAGGCACAGTCACGCACCGTACCATAAACGACGCCGCAGCCTATGTCGTCACGGCCAGCGTCTCCCTCGTCAGCCAGTTTCATCAGCTCCCGGGATAAAAGCAAGATTTTTTTCAACGGTTCTTTATAACTATTTCCCATAAAACTTTGTTTTTCCCATGAAAAAACGTCAATTACCCTATATTTTCTATTATAGCAATATACAGGCCAACGGTCTTAGGAAGGGGGATTTGACACGGATCTTCAAGGCTGCCGCCGGTAGTTTCATCGAAGATGAAGCAGGTTAAGCATTTATATCATATATATTTATAAACACAACCGGCTGTTTTGCCATCACTTCATCACAATATACGAAGCACAAGGTGTGTCAATTAATAATGATACGGTGGGATGCGAATTTAATCGCCAAAAGATATTTTATAATAAACTAACTCTTTTTGTTAAAGCAAGTTACTAACATTAATATCCAATTGTTGATAAAAGTTAACTGTATCGTGTATCAAATCGGTACCATTAGGTTGTATGAAACAAAACAGGTATGATGATTATGCAAATAAAACCCTTTTTTTCCCTACCTTGATAAATTCCGTATGAAAACACCGCATGTCCGGCGGGAGTGGGAAAACCAGTCTTCTGGAGAGTTTAACCGCAGCTATTCACCCGTGAACTAACCATGATATCCCAGAGTATTAATAAAAGAAGAGGCCGATAATAAACGCCTGGCATGTTTATTGCTCATATCAATTATGGCGTTATGAACATCATGAAATAGGAGTAGTTCAAAGGCCTCGATTGGAGATAAAGATGAAAAAATTAAAACAAAAAGGAATATTACCTGATATCCAGGAGAAAATTTTCCGCTTGGCCATACCCGGTAGGGAGAGAGAGGCATTATTAAAGGTATTTTCAGGACCGACCAGTTTTGTTCCTAATAAGATTTTCGCCGATGAAGAAACCATGGCAGAGATCATGTCCGAAGACATAACTGTAATTACCGGCAGCCCGTTAAAATCCGCAGAGGAGAAAACGCTGTTTCTGCAACTTAATTACGCCCGTTACAAGATAAACCGGTTCAAAGAAAACCTCCCAAGCCAAGAGAAATGGCCCATGAAAACGATTCGAGATCTGATTTACTGGTATCAGGAAGAGCAGTCCGTATGGAACAAGATCGTTACCAGCAATGTGGGGCTGGTCCTGTCCATGGCCCAGCGGGTCAAGTACCCGGGGGTAGAGTTTACCGACCTGATAAGCGAAGGGAGCATGGCACTCTTGCGGGCGACCGAGAAATTTGACTGCTCCCGCGGTTTTAAATTCAGCACTTATGCCTGCCGGGCTATCTTGAAAGGCTTTTCCCGGGCGGCAAAGCAAAGCTATAAATACCACAACTTCTTTCCCGTACCCCTGGAAAATACGATGGAGAAGGACGACTCCCTGGACCAGCGAAGGCAGCAGGAACAGATGGATTTAGTAGAGGAGCTTAAGGCGATTGTAGATAGGAATATAGCGGAGTTATCAGAGATTGAAAAATCCGTGTTGGAGCTGCGTTTTCCCCTGGGAAGCGAAAACACGGAACCAATGACCCTCAAACAGGTCGGGGCCCGGCTGGGCCTGACAAAAGAACGGATTCGGCAGATTCAGAATAAAGCGCTGGAAAAACTGCGAGTGACTACTGAGGAGCGAATGGTTCTTGTCAATTAGGCAAAAATGCTTAAGATTGGGGCAGGTTAATCATTATTACGAGCAAAAATCGATAACGGGGTAAGGTATAAATGTACCTTCTGGGCCTGTCATGCAGTCCTCGCAAAGGGGGTAATACGGATTTATTGCTGGATGAATTCCTGCGCGGGGCCAGTGAGCAATCCGCTTTTTCACCTACCCAAAAACCTCTCACCAACAGAGAAACGATCAAAATCGAGAAATTTTACGCCGTTGACCTGAATATTCATCCTTGTACGCAGTGCGACTATTGTGCGAAGCATGGAACTTGTAACATCCCGGATGACATGCAAATACTATATCCCAAGCTGCTGGAGGCGGATTGTCTGGTACTGGCAGCGCCAATTTATTTTATGTTCTGCTGTGCCCAGGCAAAGATGATTATTGACCGGTGTCAGGTTTTCTGGGCCCGACAGCATTTTCTCGGCCAGGAATTGATTGAAAAGGGCCGACCATTTCGCCGCGGGGTGTTTGTCTCCGTGGGCGCTACCCACGGACCCAAGGTCTTTGCCGGGTCGAAAGTTACGATGAAGTGGTTCTTTAAGACCTTACAAATGCAATACTGGGGTAATCTGTTATTTGAGGGGCTGGATGTCAAGGGGGTAGTCTTAGAGCACACGACGGCCCTAAAAGAGGCGTTCGAACTGGGCCAGGCTCTGGTGCGGGCTGACGAGGCGCAGACATAGATAGAGCTTTGTGACACCGGGGAAATTATCAAGAGGCAGCCATTACCAGCCGATAATACTACACGGAGCTTTATAAACATAAGGCTCCGACAATCAGATAGTTACATTATTTACATGGTATTGGTTTGTATTGAATCCCTAAAAATCCTATGCTGAAAGTGCCGATAGAACAGTCTAAGGCGGGGATGGTTCTAGCCCGCTGTGTGGGCGATCCACAAAAGCCGGAACACGTACTCCTAAAAGCTGGTTATACCCTGGAAGACGAGTATGTCCGCCGGCTGCGGGAAAAACGCGTCAGCTATATCTGGGTGCACTACCCCGACCTGGATTTTCTCGACAAGCTTCTGGACCCGGAACTGGTCCAGCAACAGCAGCGTCTTTACGCTACAATCAAGGGGCAGTTCAAAGAGGCCCAGGAATGCAATTTCGCCAAAATCGATTTCCATCAGTACGTCAATCAGATGAAAAATCTGTTTACGCGGCTCTTAGGCCTGAAAAATCCCACCTCTCATTTCGTGGCGGAGCTGCAAAGCGAGGCGGGTGATATCTTTGCCCATTGTACGACCATTGCCTCTCTATCGCTTTTAATCGGTATGCGGCTGGAGAGCTACCTGGTGCGCTGCCGACCACAGATCCCGCCCCACCTGGCGACGGACCTGACCCAGTTGGGAGTAGGTTCACTCCTACATGATATGGGCAAACTTACCTTACCGGAGGAACTCAGAAATTTTCATATCACCGCTCATGACCGCGGCAGCCCTCAGTGGCAAAGGCACACCGAAGTCGGCTTCGATATGATTCACGGCGGACTGGACGGCAGTGCCGCCCAGGTGGTACTCAATCACCATCAATTTTTTGACGGCAGCGGCTTTCCGAACCGCAAACCATTACCAGGAGCTATAGAGCCAACACTGCCACTGGAAAAAGACGATATCCATATCTTCTGCCGGATCGCCTGCGTGGCGGATCGTTTTGAGGGGTTTCGTTACCTGCCGGACGGCACCTGTGCCCCGACCGTTGTGGCCCTGAAAAGGATGCGCAATCCCGGTTATGCCAAGTGGTTTGATCCCGTCGTTTATGACGCCTTCTTACAATCGATGCCGGCATTTGCCCAGGGAGAACAGGTAATTTTAAACAACGGGCAAACGGTTGTAGTTACAGAAATTAATGAAAATCATCCCTGCCAGCCCATTGTCCGCCCAATCGACCCCGACAAGGCGATGAATCCGGCGGGATCCCAGACCAAACAGCAGTCGGATATCAACCTGCGATATCGACCGGACCTTTATATCGCCAAAGTAGGGGATTTTGACGTAACCAGCTACCTGCATTAAACGTCCTTTCCTCCTGTTCGCTCCTTCGCCTGTAGTACCACTCCTATGCCCGCTTTTTAATCAGAATCAACCGCATAAAAGGAATATGAAAACCACTAAGAAAAGCCTAGTATATCTTACTATTTGCGGTTAAAATTATCGCTACTAAGATATTCACATGAGATTATTGCAACTGGTCCTGTGTTGGATATTATGTTACTTTTTGTGGAAAAGTTGTTTGATGGATAATAATAACCCACAGTCAAAGGACTTGAACTGAAAAAAAGGAATCTTTCTTTTGTAGTACGCTTCTAAATGGATTAGACCCATACAAGTTAAACAACATGATTTCCACAAGATTGATTTCTTATAACTAATTCTATCTTGGCCAGTTATAATATTGGGCCTGGTAAATAACAGGAATAACAGCTTATATGATAAATACTACTGAAAATTTATTTAATACTTATTCTTCTTATCAGGTTTGTCTAGAAACGAGTAAAGATAAAACTCAGGGAGGTTATTAGGAATGAAATTTGTATGTAATAGAGCGGCCTTGTATGAAGCGGTGCAATTAGCGGCCTCCATAGTGCCGCCGCGTAGCCCCAAGCCAATCCTGCAATGCGCCAAACTACAGGCGGATCAACAAGAGAACAAATTAACCGTCACCGCTACGGATAATGAAATTATGATTAAATATATGATTAGCCAGGTGCAGATAGAAGCGGCGGGCAGTGCGGTGGTCCCGGCAGATCGTCTCTCGGCCATTCTTTATGAGAGCCGAGATGAGACGGTAAGCATTGAAACGCAGGATGCTACCTGTCAGATATCAGGCGCAGATAGTCAATTCCATATTTATGGGCATGATCCGGATGATTTTCCGGAAATTAGTGCTGCTGCCCAGCAGGAGCAGCAGTATATAACAGCAGCAATACTGAAACGTATGATTCATTTATCCGCTTTTGCCAGCGCCCGGGAAAACACCCGCTACGCGATTAATGGGGTACTCTGGGAGCAGAAAGGCAAAAAGCTGCGAATGGTAGCTACGGACGGCAGGCGCTTAGCGCAGGTTGATGGAGAGATGGCGTCGGCTCAGAAGGAAGCGGAGCAGACAGCGGTAATACCGGTAAAGACCCTGCTGCTGCTGGAAAAGATCTTAAATGATCCGGAGGAAAAGATATATATTAGTTTTACCGACAATCAATTGAGCGTAAGTACTACCGCGGTGCAATTGACATCGAATCTGGTACAGGGGCGCTTTCCTAAATATACCGATGTGGTACCCAAAGGAGCGGAAAATAAGGCCCAGCTTAATACCGAGCAGTTCCGCAGCGGGGTAAGGAGGGCGGCACTGCTTACCAATGAGATGTCGCGCGGCGTGCTCCTGGAGTTTTCTGAGCCGGATAAGCTGCACCTTTCCTCCAGCACCCCGGAAGCGGGTGACGCGCAAGTAGAACTGAAGGTTAGTTATCAGGGCGAGTCGCTGAAAATAGGTTTTAATCCCCAGTATATCCTGGATGCGCTGCGGGTAATAGTAGAAGATGAAATTACTTTTGAGTTTCAGGGTCCTTCCAAGCCGGGGTTGATCCGAACGGGCAAGGACTTCCTTTACGTGTTAATGCCGGTGACAGTGTAGTGCGGATGGAATGGGATCAAGGCAAGCTATCTCACATCTGGCAGCAGCGGCAGCAAAAACCCGCGGGCAGATGGCTGGGCCAGAGCGTCGACAAATTTTTGCGGCAGGTAATTATTCCCCGGCAGAAAAAACTATCCAAGCTGGGTCAGGCCTGGAAAGAATTGCTGCCGCCGGAACTGGCGGAGCATAGCTGTCTGGAGGGTTTGAGGGCGGGCCAGTTACGGGTGTTGGTAGATAGCGCCGCTCACCTGTCAGAATTGAACCTGTTGCTGAGAGAAGGTTTGCTGGATGAGCTGCGGCAGATGTGCCCGCAGGTATCTTTATCACGGATCAAGCTGGTCCGGGGACAATGGTACGACACAGACGAGGAGGGGACAAAAATACCGCGATTTGGACGGTAAGACCCAAGAATAAATAGTATGAGGATCGTGTAGAAAAGAGAAACTTGATTATATGAGCGAAGAAGAAAAACAATTTGAAATCAGCACAGAGGAAGCCCAAGGCATCGAGGCTATTGCCGCGGCGACGGCAGAAGCGGCCAGTAAATATGGAGCAGACCAAATCACCGTGCTGGAAGGCATGGCGGCGGTGCGCAAACGGCCGGAAATGTATATCGGCGATCGCCAAATGAGAGGGCTGCACCACCTGGTAAGTGAAGTAGTGGACAACTCCATTGATGAAGCGATGGCCGGGTTCTGCAGCAGCATTAAGGTACGGGTTAACGCGGACGGTAGTTGTACCGTCGATGATAATGGCCGGGGCATTCCTGTGGGTATCGAAAAGAGCACCAAAAAATCGGCGCTGGAGGTAGTGCATACCATTTTGCATTCCGGGGGTAAATTCGACCAGAAATCCTACAAAGTCTCCGGGGGTCTGCATGGGGTGGGGGTCTCGGTAGTGAATGCCCTTTCCGAATGGCTGGAAGTGGAGGTCCGCCGCGATGGTTTTGCTTACCGGATGGAATTCGAACGCGGGGCGAGAAAAGGTGAGCTGAGAAAGATGGGGCCGAGCAAGCGGACCGGCACCTGCACCACGTTCAAGCCGGACGGCGAAATCTTCGCGGATACCAATTTTCGTTTTGATATTCTCACCCATCGGCTGCGAGAACTGGCTTATTTAAACGCGGGGGTGGAGATCACCTTAACGGATGAACGAGACAACCGGGAGGAAAAATATCACTTCAAGCGCGGTTTGGTCGAGTTTGTCGAACACCTCAATGACGGCAAGGACGTACTGCAGAAAAAGGTGATTTATCTGGCCAAGAGAGATGACCAAACCAACATGGAATGTGAAGTAGCCCTGCAGTACACCAGCGGTTACACGGAAAACGTAGTGGCCTTCGCCAATAATATCCATAATCTCGATGGTGGCACGCATGTCAGCGGGTTTCGCTCCGCCCTGACACGGACGTTGAATGCCTATGCCCGCAACAATAATCTGCTCAAGGGCGCGCAGCCGCCCAGCGGTGACGATGTCCGCGAGGGGCTTACCGCGATAATCTCCGTGAAGCTATCCGATCCGCAGTTCGAAGCGCAGACCAAGGTCCGCCTGATGAATCAGGAGGTAGGTAGTTTCGTAGAGACAACCGTCAACGAGCTTTTGGGCCAGTACATGGAGGAAAATCCCGGCGCTGCCAAGTTGATCGTTAGTAAAGGTATCCAGGCAGCCTTAGCCCGCGAGGCGGCCCGCAAGGCCCGCGAGCTGACGCGGCGAAAAGGGGCGCTCAGCGGTATGGGTTTGCCGGGCAAGCTCAGCGACTGCTCCAGCAAAGATATTGAGAGCACGGAACTGTTTCTGGTAGAAGGCGATTCCGCCGGCGGCTCCGCTAAGAGCGGCAGGGACCGGCGCTTTCAGGCGATTCTGCCCTTGAAAGGAAAAATTCTCAATGTGGAAAAGGCCCGGCTGGACCGCATGCTCAACCACGAGGAAATCAGGACTATCATCTCCGCTTTAGGGACCGGTATCGGGGCGGATGAGTTCAATTTCGATAAGCGGCGCTACGGTAAGATAATCATTATGACCGATGCCGATATCGACGGGGCCCATATCCGGACATTACTGTTGACTTTTTTCTTCCGTCAGATGAAGGAATTGATTCGCAACGAGACCATTTACATCGCCCAGCCGCCTTTGTTTGAGATTAAGCAGAAGAAAAATAGAACATACGTCCTTAACGAAGTCGAAATGAACCGCCGCTTAATCACCCAGGGATTGAAAGGTACACAACTGCATATCCGGCGTGACGGCCAGCCGGACATGGTTATCGAAGGAGCGGAGTTGGAAAAGATTCTGGCCCTGCTGCTGGATGTGGAGGAACAACTGCGTATCCTGCGTAACCGCGGCGTGGATGTAGTCAGCTTTATCAAGCACAACATCAATGAATCGGGGGGCCTGCCGGGTTATCGGGTGGTGGTGGAAGGGGTGGAAGAGTTTTTCCACAGTGAGAAGGATTATACCAAGCGCTGTGCGGAACTGGTGCCGCTTATGGAGGAAAACGGTGAGGATACCTCCGCCCGGCCGGCGGTCCTGACGCAGGAGATGCACGAGGTTCGTCGGCTCAATGAGCTGCGGCCGGAACTGGCCAAATTCGGCATTTATCAGGAGGATTATTTCCGTCGTGAGGAGTTGACGATAGCGGGTGAGAAAAAGCCGACCCGCTTCTACCTGATTGACAGCGAGAAAAAGACGATGGACGTCGCCAATCCCCAGACCATTGTCAAAGGAATCCGAGAGTTGGGCAGCCGCGGGATCGAGCTGAAGCGCTTTAAAGGTCTGGGTGAGATGGGCGCTGAGGAACTATGGCAGACCACCATGAACCCGGAAAAGCGGATGCTGCGACGTGTTAAGCTGGAGGATGCCGCGGAGGCGGATAGATTGTTCTCGATTCTGATGGGGGATAACGTGGAACAGCGCCGCGATTTCATCGAACGGCATGCCCTGGAAGTGAAAAATCTCGACGTCTAACGCCGCCGACAGTTGTTATTATGCCCTCAATCATTGAAAGCGCCCAGGTCAAGCAGTGGGCGGAGCAGTTGGAATTTGATCTGGTCGGTATCGCCCCCGCCCAAGCCCTTGACCAGGACCACCAACTTCATTTCCAGCGGTATTTGGCCCGGGGCTATCAAGGCCGAATGCACTATCTGGCAAGCAATCTCGAAAAGCGACTCGATCCGCAGAAGCTTATGCCGGGGGCGCAAAGTATAATTTGTACCGCCGTCAATTATTTTAATCCTAAACCCAGACCTGACGGGGTAGGCCCGTTCGGCCGGGTGGCCAAGTATGCATGGGTCGCGGACTATCATGTGGTATTGAAGGACAAACTGCGAAAACTGGCGGAGAGAATTTACTCAGCCGGCGGCGAAAAAGTCAAACTGCGATGTTTTGTGGACACCGCGCCGCTGGCGGAGAAGGCCCATGCCGCTAATGCCGGGCTGGGCTGGATCGGTAAAAATGGACTGCTGATTAATGAGCAGCTAGGTTCCTGGCTGGTCCTGGGTGAGATATTAACCAATCTGCCGTTGGAATATGATCAGCCGGTGGTTAACCGCTGCGGTTCGTGCCGGCGGTGCCTGGAGGCTTGCCCCACGGCGGCGCTGCTCGAACCGCACATCCTAGAGGCCCGCCGCTGCATCTCCTACCTTACCGTGGAGGCAGGCTCACCCGCCCCGGAGGAACTGCGAAACGAAACCGCCGACTGGCTCTTCGGCTGTGATGTCTGCCAGGAGGTCTGCCCTTTCAATGAACATGCTAAGCCGGCTGCTTTACCGGAATTTACTCCCCAGCCACTATGGTGCAGTCCACCGCTGTTGGAGCTGATGAATATGGACGAGGAACAATTCCGCCGGCGGTTCGCCGGCAGCTCTATGACCCGCATCACCCGGGAGCAATTCATGACCAAGGCTAAAGACTGCTATGATTTTCTGCGGAACCGATGATAAAGCCTGCCTTGGGGCACCAGCAAGGGTTTTTCGTTGACAGCAAAGCAGTTACGGCTATCATGTTCAGGTTATGCACCCGGAAATCAAAATCGGCGAATATGAGCGAAACCGTCTGGAAAAGGTGGAAAAAATCCGCCAGTTGGGGATCGACCCCTATGGCGGGGTATTCAGCCCGACCCAGCCGATCCAGGCGGTCCGGGACCAATATGATCCGGCAAATCAGCAGCAGCAGATAAGAACCGCCGGCCGGATAATCCTGTACCGCGATATCGGCAAACTGATATTTGCTACCCTCAGGGAGTCAACCGGCAGTATTCAAATCGGCCTGAGCAAGAGCCTTTTGAGCGAGTCCTGGCCGCTAGTTAAGCTACTTGACCTGGGCGATATCGTGGGTGTGGAGGGAACACTAGGCCAGACCAAAACGGGGGAGATTACCATCTGGGTGAGCCAACTGGTGCTGTTATGCAAGGCGACGCTGCCACCGCCGGAGAAATGGCACGGCCTGCAGGATGTGGAGATTCGCTATCGCCAGCGCTATGTGGATTTATTTACCAATCCGGAAGTTATGGCGATTTTTCAGCAGCGGTTCGCTATTGTGCGGCAGATTCGGGAATTTTTTCAGCAGCGGGGCTTTCTGGAGGTGGAAACGCCCATGATGCACCCGGTAGCCGGCGGGGCGGCGGCTCGGCCGTTCGTTACCCATCATAATACTCTGGACATGGACTTATATCTGCGGATCGCACCGGAGCTTTACCTCAAACGGCTGCTGGTGGGGGGTATCGAACGGGTCTTCGAGATCAATCGTAATTTCCGCAATGAGGGAATCAGCACCCAGCATAATCCGGAATTCACCATGTGCGAGGTTTATCAAGCCTACGCTGATTACAATACTATGATGGACCTGATGGAAGAGCTGATTTGCTCTTTGGTAAGTCCACACAGCGAGGATATGACCCTGGAATTTGACGGCCGGCGGATCAACTACCGCCAGCCGTGGGCGCGGAAGACCTACGCCGAACTGCTGAAGGAGCATACCGGCTGCGATATCAATGATGTCGCCGCTATTCGCAGCCAGGCGCGGCAGAGGGAGATCGGCGAGGCCAATATGGACGATTTAGTGGTAACCCATGAATTATTTGAGAAATGCGTGGAGAAAAATCTGATCGAGCCTACCTTTGTGATGGATTATCCCGCCGCCTTGTGCCCTTTAACCAAGCCAAAGGCTGGTGCGGAATACCTAGCCGAAAGGTTTGAACTACTTATCGCGGGCATGGAGATCGCCAACGCCTATACCGAGCTTAATAATCCCGCGGTGCAGGAGGAGAACCTCCGCCGGCAGCTTCGCGGCCAGAAGGAAACGATGGCAACCATGGATGAGGATTTCGTTACAGCGCTGAAATATGGCATGCCGCCCGCCGGAGGATTAGGTTTTGGCGTAGATCGGCTGGTGATGCTGCTGACCAATTCGCCCTGCATCCGCGATGTTATCCTGTTTCCTCTGCTGCGCCGCGTCGAGAGCAGCACCTCGAAATAACAGCCGGCTAGCTATCTAATATTCAACCGCTCTGATGCCCGGAGATTAGAGGTCTAATATGCACAAGCTGTTTCTGTGCCTGCGTTATCTGCGGAAAAGGAGGATCGCCTTCTTTGGGGTGGCGGCGGTCGCCTTGTGCGTAGCCCTGCTGATCGTGATAACCAGTCTTTTCAGCGGGTTTATCAATGCCTATGTGTTGTATTCCCAGCGGTTCTGGGGCCAGGTGGTACTGGAGACCCCGCCGCTGGCGGATTATGAAAGCCTGGTACAATACCTGGAACGGCAGGATGTTATCGTTACCGCCAAGGCCAAGATTGAAACGGGTGGATTATTGTATCTGGGCCGCGGCGACGTGCGGGCGGTGGTGGTGCTGGGCATCGATTTAAACCGCTGCCTGCGGGAAGAATATTTTAGAAACGGCTTGCTGCTGAACGAACCGGATGAGGTAAATGCCGGTTTTATACTGCCCGGCCCCGCCCGGGAAAAGGCCCGGCAGTGGCTGGCGGAAAAATTAAACCAGCCGATAACCGATGAGCAGTTGCCCATGCCGGCTATTCTTGGCATCGGCCTGGTAGGTAAGCCCGATGAGCTGACCGATGAATACGATCGTCCTGCCATCCGGGGCGAGCTTGCCAACTGGGATATGCCGATGGTCCTGACCGTCGCCCAGCAGAAGCCCAGCTCCAACGAGCTGGACGCTGCCGCCCCGAAGAAAAAGAGAATCCAGTGCTGGCCGATCAACGTGCTGCAGATCGGTTTTTATGAAATAGATAAGGCTACCGTATATCTGCCCTTCGAGCAGGTGCAAAAACTGGTAGGCAGTCCCGGCCCCGACGGAAAGCAGCAGTGCCGGGTTATGGTAGAAATCACCGCCCAGCCGGGCGTGGCAGCCGACATAGTTAAGACCCACGTTGAGCAGGCCTGGCAAAGTTATGCCGCACAGCAACTTAATTGGCCCAGCGAGCGGATCGACCGGGCGAATGTGTGTGTTTCATCGGAACTGCGCGAAATTCGTCAGACGGTGGGTGCAATTAAACAACAGCTAATCATCATGCAAGTTATCGTGGGTTTTATCTGTGTAGTGGTGGCTTTATTGGTGTTTGTCATTCTTTTTATGATGGTGATGCAGAAGAAGCGTGATATCGGCATCATCCGCGGATTGGGTACTACCAGGGCAGCCGTTGCGGGGATATTTATCGGCTTCGGGGCGGGCATCGGCCTGGTCGGCTCGGCGGCGGGGCTGGTCCTGGGGGTGTGGGCCACACGGCACATAAGTCTAATTGAATCTGCCGTAACCAGGTTGCTGGGTTTTAAAATCTGGAAAAGCGGCGTCTATAAGTTCAGTGAGATTCCCAGCGAGGTTGCCTGGAACGCGGTCGGCTGGATTGTTGCCGCGGGAGTGGCGGCGGCGGTGCTGGGAGCGCTCCTGCCGGCCTACCGGGCAGCCCGGCTGCGGCCCGTTGAGGCCCTCCGCTATGAGTAGTTGAGCAGGAAAAGAGATTTTTGCCTAAAGCCTGAAATTAATTATGTTCAAGCTGTTATTAATCTGGCGTTATTTTATTAAAAAACGCGTCGCCCTCATCGCGGTCGCCGCGGTGACCCTGCTGGTCATGCTGGTGCTGGTGGTGCTGAGTATTATGTCGGGCCTGCTCCACGATACCCGGCAGAAGAACCATCGCTGGAGCGGCGATATTGTGATCAGCCGGGACTCGCTGGTGGGCTTTCCCTATTACGATGATTTTATCGCCATACTGAAAAAAGAAGAACAGGTGGCGGCGGCCACGCCGATAGTCAAAACCTTTGGCTTATTGGGCGACCATGGCGGCGTCGTGCAACTGATGGGTGTACGCCTGCAGGAGTTTTGCCGGGTCAGCGGTTTTGCTTCTACCCTGCACTATCTGGCGGGAGTGGACCAGCCATCCTTTCGGGTGCCGGATGAGCGAGAGCAAACGGGAGAGCAAGAAAGCTTGATCGATCAGCAGCAAGTACGCGGCTGTATCCCCGGTATATATCTTTTGCAGTATAGTATTGGATTCGATAGAAAGAGCGATCTGGAAATGCTCCGCGGCAGCTATCTGGTGCCGCTGCGGCATTTAACCTGGCCGATCACCGTTTTCGCCCTCAACAGCCAGGGTGCTTTAACCGGCTCGCCCGCGGGGGAATACCAGAGCTTTTACTATGTTGATGATTCCGATACCGGCCTGGTCGATGTTGATATGTCTATGCTTTATGTTGATTTTGACCAGTTACAACAGTTAAGCTGGATGGCCGGCCAGGACGGCGCGCCGCCGCGGACCAGTGAGATTCGTATCCGTTTGGCGCCCACGGTTGATTTAGAAGCCGGCCGGCAAAAAGTCGCCGCCCTCTGGCAGCAGTTCACCCAAGAGCATCAGACACAGGCCCAGGCCAAATTATTAGCCGACGTCCACGTCCAGACCTGGAAGGAATATCGCCGCGCCAACATTGCCCCGGTGGAAAACGAAAAAAGCCTTATGATTCTGGTCTTCGGCATGATCGGCCTGGTAGCGGTCTTTATCGTTTTTGCCATTTTCTATATGATCGTCACCGAGAAAGTCAAGGACCTGGGCATCATCAAAAGCGCCGGCGGCTCCGCCTGGGCGATCCGACAGATTTTCTGGGGCTACGGCATCCTCATCGGGATTATCGGAGCCGTGCTGGGAACGACCCTGGGCGGCCTCATCGTCCGCAACAGCAACCAGATTCAGGACTGGCTCTATGCGAAATTTGGTTTTCAGCTCTGGTCGCCGGACGTCTATGCCATCGATCGCATTCCGGACGTGGTGGATTACCGGGAGGCCCTGTTGATTGCTTTGGTAGCGGTAGCCGCTTCGCTGGCGGGGGCGGTGCTGCCGGCCCGCCGAGCCGCCCGGCTGAATGTCATCGATGCCTTGCGGGTAGAATGAGTGGAATGAATCGAATAAAAGCGAACGATAATTTAACGATAGGTTAGGTATGGAAATTTATCATGAGCGAGAAAGACACGATTATTAGCGTCCGCGATATCTGGAAGAGCTATTCCTCCGGGCCAATCGCCCAGCAGGTCCTGCGGGGTGTTGACCTGTGTGTCCGTCGCGGCGAATTTATCGCCATCATGGGCGCCAGCGGCAGCGGCAAGAGCACCCTGCTGCATATCCTCGGCCTGTTAGATCGGCCTGACAAAGGACAGGTCTATTTTGAAGAGCGTGACATCTTCACTTTAAGAGCCTCCCAGCAAGACCGGCTGCGCAACCTTGATTTCGGATTTGTCTTTCAATTCTATCATCTTCTGCCGGAACTGACGGTTTTAGAAAATGTCATGCTGCCCTTAATGGTGAAGTCATCCATCTGGGGCTGGCTCACCCAAAGCAGCCGGCAAAAAAAGCGGGCCTGGGAGGTTTTGGCAGCGGTAGGTTTAACCGATAAGGCAGGACAACTGCCCACGCGGCTTTCGGGCGGTGAGTGCCAGCGGGTGGCGATCGCCCGGGCCCTGGTGCAGCATCCCAAACTGCTTTTAGCGGATGAGCCTACAGGAAATCTTGACTCCGCCGCCGGAAAGGTTATCTTAGAGCACCTCGTCGGCCAGAGCCGACGGGGCCAGACTATTGTCATGGTTACTCATGATCCGACGGTAGCACAACTGGCAGATAGAAAATTGATCCTGCGCGACGGGAAAATTGCCGCCGCCTGACCGCAAAAAACGACGGGAAAAATCCTTTATCGGGCAAAATAATTAAATGACGGCCTTAAATTGGCGATAGCATTGTTAATAGGGGTTATCTGGGTGTTTTAGAAAAGGTGAGGTATGGGCTTAAAAATCTGGCTCAATGATCGGTTGGTAGATGAATCTGAGGCCAAAATCTCGGTATTTGATCACGGTTTGCTCTATGGCGATGGTGTTTTTGAAGGGATACGGATTTATGAAGGCAAGATATTTGAGCATGAAGCCCATATAACCCGCCTTTTCCAGTCAGCCCATGCGATTCGGCTACGGATTCCCCAGGATAAAGAAACCTTAATGGAAAATACCCGGGCCACGGTCTTAGCCAACCATCTTAATAATGGCTATATCAGGTTGGTCGTCACCCGTGGGGTGGGCACGTTGGGCCTTAATCCCTTGGTTTGCAAGGAGCCGCAGATATTTATCATCGCCGACACCATCCAGTTGTATCCCCCGGAGCTTTATGAACACGGGCTAAAGGTTATCAGCGCCAATACCATCCGCAACCATCCGCTGAGCATCAATCCCCAGGTTAAAAGCCTGAATTATCTCAACAATATCCTGGCCAAACTGGAAGCCCTGGACCGTGATATGCTGGAGGCGGTCATGTATAACCACCAGGGTTATGTCGCGGAGGCCACCGGTGATAATATTTTCATTGTCCGGGACGGCAGGGTCCTGGCCCCGCCTACCTCCTCGGGCTCGCTGGAAGGTATCACCCGGACCGTGGTAATCAAACTGGCCCGCCAGAGCGGCTATGAGGTCATCGAAAAGGACCTGACCCGCTACGATCTATACGCTGCGGAGGAGATATTCCTTACCGGCACAGCGGCGGAGGTAATCGGGATTATCGAAATCGACGGCAGGGTGGTTGGCAAAGGTCGGCCTGGTCCGATAACCCGGGACCTGTTGCAGAAGTTCCACTTATACGTCCGCCAATAAATAATATTTGATAATTAAGGCTCCGCTAAGCTATAAAACACCCCGGCAAATCACGGCGGACGGAAAGATAATTTACCAGGATGGGAAGTTTCTGGACGTGGATTTATGACGGTTATTAAGGCTATACTATTCGATTTTGGCGGCACCCTGGATAGCGACGGCGTCCATTGGTTCGACCGTCTTTACCGCGGTATTTCCCGACGGCAAAAGGGGATTGTCGAGCAGGATTTTTACGCCTGCGCCGATATGGCCGCTAATGATATTTCTTTTCTGCAGGATACGCCTCACTTGAGTATGGCCCAGACGGTCCTGCGGCTTTGTGAGCATATCCATGCCGGCTTCCGCCGGCGGGATGACTCTTTAAGCCCCGACTGGCATCCCCGCGAGATCGCGGATGAATTTATCGAACAGGCCCTGCAATACATCGACCGCAACCGCCGGGTTCTGGAAGAATTGCACCGCCGCTATCGGTTGGGGTGCCTCAGTAATAACTGGGGCAACACCGCCGGCTGGTGCCGCGATTTAAAACTGGATCAGTATTTTGAGACCATGATCGATTCGACCGTGGTGGGAGCCTTCAAGCCGGACAAGGTCATTTTTCAGGCGGCCTTGGACGAGCTGCAGCTCGCCGCCGCGTGCTGCGCGTATGTGGGCGACCGATATGATTGTGATGTCCTGGGTGCGCATGCCGCCGGACTTAAGCCCATCTGGATTAGTAATAGTAACGGCTCCGCCGCTCCGCCGGCCACCGCGCCGTCAGCCGCCGCGAGCGAACGGGATGGTGTCGAGAATACAGCCTCCATCAAACCCCGGCGGATTACCAAATTACCAGATTTGTTACATCTTGATTTATAACCTACGCCTGGTGATTGCCCCGCAGGTGCTGGATCAATTCGGGACTCTTACTGACTACCACGCTGCCCGCCGCCAGGTCCCCGCAGCGCTGCCGATGTGGGGTAATGATTACCAGCATTAACCCGAACAACCAGATCGGCGGGCGAAACTCCACCAGCCGCAGCAGATTGCGGATTATTACCTGTCGCCCCGTAAGCGCCCTGCCATCGGCGCCGACAACGATCAAGCCTAACACCATTTTACCCAAAGTTGCCGCAAAGATCCATTCACACAGGGTCATGTACACTAACCATATCAAATAAGCCGCCAGCGACATAACTCCCAGTACCAGCGTCATTCGAGCATCGTAATTGCCGTTTTTGAGCTGATTGATGATATTGGCAACCGAGTCATTGGTCTCGAACGGGGCCAGAAAATATTCCGGCAGCAGGGATTCGATTACCATAAACACCCCGAAGATAACGAATGCGTCGATGATCAAGGCCAGAATTCTCCGCCAGATCGGCGCCAGTTCCAGATAATCGGGTAAAGGCTTTGTCTGACGAAAGGCATCGCCGCGCCGCCAGAAAATGATTCCCACGAAAATAACGAACATCCCCATCGCCAGATAAGGATTGGTAAAAAATTCCGTCAGGTCCACCGCCGCGGAAGAGTCTCCGGTGATCGAGGGGGTGAATTTTGCCACCTGCTTGCCTGTCGTGGAGTACAGGCCCAGCAGCACCTTTTTGTCCGGCAGTTGAACAAAGGCGGCGATGTTTTGATCGAAAGCAGCGAAACATACTTCTCCCGGCCAAGCCTCCAGCGCCGCGGACGAATCCTTTACCAGCGGCCCGGTAAAAAACCATTGCTCCGGCGTGGGCCATCCCAGGCGAAATTGCACCTGCTGCGGGGCGTTTTGCCCGTGGGCGGGCTCAGTCTTCGCCGGTGCCGCCAGAATCAACCGTAATTGTTGATTTACCCTCAGGGCCGTCAGGCCCATAACCTCACAAACGCCCAGATTCTCGACAGGACCGATTTGCTCCTGTTGCACCTGGCAGTACCCGACACAGTTTTTCTGCTCCTGCCGGCCGCTTTGGTCGGTTGGTATTCCAAACACATCCACCTTGCCGTTGCCCACGCTGATGCGAGGCTGGTCCCACTCGCCGATGGGCAAAGACTTGCTGCAATAAAGCTGCCAGTCAGTATCCGCCGTTCGCATCAGCAGCAGTCTGGCGGAAGGCTTAAATATTAACTGTCCCTTATTTTGCAGCGCCCCCGCCTTCGGGGCAGGTGGTTGATTGGCCTCGACAAGCGGTTGGTTGGCCTCGGCAAGTTGCTTTATTATTTCTGATGAATCGCCCGGTGGCGGCAGATTAACTTCCTCATCCACTGCCGCTAAAGCATATAATTTGCCGCCTTCCACCGCGCTGGCCAGGCACCGCAGTCCCGCCGGCAGCCGAAGCTCGCTACGCACCGGGCTGGCCAGATGATAACTATGGCAGCCGCCCCCTTCCAAAAAAATCCACAGTCGGCCCGCCAGCGCCGCCACACTTTGGCATCGGCCGCTGTACCAGCCGCTGGCGCGAAAGTTATTCCAGAATTTATCGCGGTAAAATATGTGAAAGCCCGGGTCATCCTGCCGACTTTGGGCCTGCACCAGGTATAAACCATTTTCATCACCCGCCGCCCAGAGGTTGGCAGTGCCTGTCCCTGCCGGATGCCGTTGCTCTTGCCCGCTCGCCGCTATCGCCCACGCCGACAGGCACAGCAAACCGAGGAAAATATGTTGCCTGGCCCGCGGCAGGTAAAAATTAGTCATTATTCTCCTTTGCGGTAATCTGCCGGTAATCTTCGATGCCGTTTATACTGATGGGCCGGGTAAAGAGCCCCATGCGCTTTTTGTCATCCACCCGGAAATCTTTCAGCTTCAGTCGCAGGGAGAAATCTTCCTGACCGTAGGAAATGCTGATTTCACCGGGCAATTGGGCCCCCGCCAGTTTTTGGTAATTACCCAGTTTGCTCTCGAGGATAACCTGGCCGTTTTGATCATAGGTTCTGATCTGCCGGGGCAGATTATCCCGCCGGTCGATGATTATTTCCCGGGTGATTTTGTAACCGTCGTCCGCGTAAGTGATATACAGCAGGGTGTGGTATTGCGCGTCAAATTTATAAGCCGGATAAGGCGGCTGACTGGGCAAAACCCGCAGGGCGGCAAAGTCGAGAAAGACCAACGGATTGATAAAGACATCTTCGCGGGAGGATTGACCAGCCTCGCCGTAGTTATCCCAGCTACCCTGATGAGCCAGTTTGGAATAAATCCAGTATTCCCGCTCGTTGCCCGCCACCACGAAGGCTTCATTCTCGATTACCGGGATACTGCACCGCAGATAAAACTGGGCCGGTTCCTGCCAGCCCGCCGCCGGCCGGTAGAATAACTGTCCCGCGATATCGTCATAATGCTGCACCTTGCCCTTGTCGTCGATGAATCTGGCCTTCCAGTTGGCGACGCGGGCCTTAAATGCGGGTATAGCGGCCACATTCTGGTTATACTGTTGTATCACCTCCTGCCGCGTCATCACCGCTGCCGCTGCCGGCGGCTTCGGCTTGACGCACCCCGCTGTCATCAGCAGTGCCGCCGTCAGCAGCGTCGCCGTCGCCTGCGCCCGATTCGCTAATCCACTTGCCCCGCTTTGCCGGCTCATCTACAACTCTCCCTGCAGAATGCTGCTTAGTTCCTGCGCCAGTTGCTGGATCTGCTCCTCCTGGAGATGGGGATTTTCCAACTCGTGTATATCGGATTGCCGTACCAGGCGCATCCGCCAGATTTCCTTCTCGCCTTCCCAGCGGCTGTCCTCATATTTGAGCTGGCGCTTGCGCATCAGGATTAACGCCAGGACAAAACGAAAATTAACCTTCATCGGCTCTTTTTCTTCCGCCAGTCGCTCGAAAAAATTAATCAGCACACTGTCATCGACAAATATATTTTTCTTCTGCGTCGGCGACGGCATCCGGGTCTTCCAGAAGCTGAACACCTTCGGCTGCTGTTCCTGCCAGTATTCGCAGCAGTAATCCCGCCGTTCGAAATGGGTCTGCTGATCGATGAGGGCGGCGTAATACTCCTGGCCCGGCTCCATCTTCTTACCCGTTCCGGCACAAACTCCTTCGCTGCGTTGTATCTCCCATTGCTCCATGAATAATTTGTCCCTTTTTTCTATGGCGAGTTTTGCGATTTATTTTTGACAGGTATATTAACCCGCACCCACCCGCCGCTGTCAAGGCTGTTCAAAGATCAAATATTTTTCTATTCGGCCGGCGGTTACCTGACCGATGCCCTTTACCTTTTCCAGATCACCCGCGGTTTTGAAGGCTGGGCTGGTCGAGCTGTTTTGCCGGTGGTATTCCTCGCGATAGTTTACGATCGCCTGGGCCCGCACCGGCCCGATCCCCGGCAGCCGCCCCAGAGACGCCCAGCTCGCCTCGTTCGGATTGACCTTATCGGCCAGGAGCTGCTGATTAGCGAAATCTGTCTTTAACGGCTGGCCCACATACAACCGCTGCCGACCGTAGCCGGACAGAAAGATACCAGCCAGTATCACCAGCACCACCACCGCTACCGGGCTTCGGCGTTGAGCGAGTTGAAATCTATCATTTGCCTGTTCAGTTATCATTGGCATTTTTCATTCAGTGTACTTTCGTACTTTTTCCTTTAGCAATATTAGCCCTGATGAACCGACAGACTTCGGCGAGCTCTCTTCGAGCCT
>Ga0068714_10000185_pt1 | contig 140184 bp, 121 predicted proteins | sample MTBNYHSulfiMetaG_FD_62988 | JGI IMG/M metagenome (GOLD analysis project Ga0068714, IMG submission 62988) | Enrichment culture microbial communities from rom New York Harbor, USA that are MTBE-degrading - MTBE-NYH (New York Harbor Sulfidogenic)... | ecosystem: Environmental > Aquatic > Marine...
CAAGATCCGGTTATCTTTTTGCTCTCCCTTGCGGTTCTTTGCGAAATGACCGGCCTCCCAGAGAGCCGCCTTTGCGTCCATTGCGTTAAATGCTTTTGGATCTAAAAGCCTGAACGCCAAGTGCCGCGAAGAATGCCGGCTCAGGCTCTTTCGCCAAAGGCCGCGAAGGAAATTCTGGCCAAGATCCGGTTATCTTTTTGCTCTCCCTTGCGGTTCTTTGCGAAATGACCGGCCTCCCAGAGAGCCGCCTTTGCGTCCATTGCGTTAAATGCTTTTGGATCTAAAAGCCTGAACGCTAATGGCCGCAAAAAGTACCCCCTCAGGCGCTGGCGCTAAAGGCCGCGGAGGGGAAACAGAATTGAGAATTGAGAATTTGGGGCGCTGCCCGCAGTGTCGGTAATCCTCAATTTTCAATCCTCAATCCGAAATTATCTTTTTCCCTCTTCCCTATTCTTTTTTCTTCAGCTCCTTCTCTTCCCACTGCGCCAGCTCCAGGCGTGCGTGGGAGAGTTTTTTTGCCTTCGAGGCGGCCTTCTCGGCGTTCCCGGCGAGGAGGGCCTTGAAGATATCCCCCTCGAGCTCGGCCACCTCCAGCCGCAGGTAATAGTCCAGCATCTCCTTGAAATGCGCCACGACGATCATCCCCGTGAGGATGGGGTGGTTGTTGGTGACATTGGCCTCGGGAAACATGGTGCCGTGCTCCAGTTCGATCTCGAGGCCTTTTCTGAACTCCTCGAGGTCGATCCCCATCTCCGGCGGGGCGATCCTGTCGAAGATGACCTTTGCTTCCCCTGTGGGGACATCGGTATCGGTGCGTGCGGACCAGTCGGAGATTCCAAGGTCGGCGCAGGCCTTTTTCACTTCTTCCCTGGTGACGAACTCACTTAATTCCATGGTTTTTCTCCTTTACTGAATGATCCGTTTTAGCGTTTTTATCAGCTTTCCGTGGGCTCTGCCTGGATCGGGGTCAGGGGAATTTTCCTCCTGATAAACAGTTTGGTCAACTCCGTGGAGAAAGTCACCCAGATCGTGACGGCAAGGACGATGAGCATACCCTGCAGATCGGGTCCGGTCACGCCGAAGGACTCCTTGACGGAGGGGATTCCCAGGGCCAGGAAGGTTATGGCGCAGCTTAAGGCCACGGCTCCGACCAGCCATCCGTGGGGCGGGAGCCTGAACAGGCTGTACCGGAGGGAGCGGAAGTTGAGGGCCATCACGAGCTCGATGATGACGAAGAGGAAAAACAGGTCGGTCCTGGCCTGAAGGAGATCGCCCTTTTCCTGCAGAAAGACCCAGAAGAAGACGGGGGCGATGGTCACGAGGGACGTTACGAGGAAGATCATCACCTCGCCTGAAAACACGCTCTCCTTCGGGTCCCTCGGCGGCCTCTTCATGATGTCGGGGTCCGCGGGGGCGATCCCGAGGGCGATGGCGGGCAGGCCGTCCGTGATCAGGTTGACGAAAAGGATCGTCGAGGGGAGGAGGGGCATGTATTCCCCCCCCATGAAAATGACGATCCCGCCAAGGAGAACGATCTCGATGAGGTTGGCCCGCAGGAGGTAGGTCAGATACTTCTTGATGTTGTCGTAGATCCAGCGGCCTTTTTCCACCGCCCCGATGATGGTCGCGAAGTTGTCGTCGGCCAGCACCATATCGGCGGCCTCCTTCGTCACCTCGGTGCCGGTGATCCCCATGGCCACCCCGATATCGGCGTTTTTAAGGGCGGGGGCGTCGTTGACCCCGTCCCCGGTCATGGCCACGATCTGTCCGTGGTCCTTCCACGCCCTGATGATCCTCAACTTGTCCATGGGTGAGACCCGGGCGAAAACCCGGACCTTCTCCACGGTTTCGTAAAACTCCTCGTCCGTGAGGTCGTTCAGCTCGGCCCCGGTCAGGGCGAGGTCCCCCTCCCGGTAGATCCCCACCTTTTCGGCCACGGCGCTGGCGGTCAGCTTGTGGTCGCCGGTGATCATGACCGGGGTGATGTGGACGTCCCTGCACACCTTGACGGCCCCGGCGGCCTCCTCGCGCGGCGGGTCCATCATCGCGGCCAGCCCGATGAACGCCATGTCATGTTCCGCCTCTTCCGGATTTTCCTCGTTGAATCCTTCAACCCCCTCCCGCACAGCCAGCGCGAGGACCCGAAGGCCGCCTCTGGCCATTTCCTCGGCTTTTTCGAGGATCTCTTCCCGGCGTTTCCCGGCCAGGGGCCGATTTTCCTCCCCGGTCATTTCGGACGCGCATTTTTCGAGGACCTTTTCCGGGGCCCCTTTCATGAAGGCCGACCGGCCGCCTCCCTCGAGATCATGGATGGTGGTCATGAGCTTTCTTTCCGAACTGAAGGGGACGGCCCCCACCCGCGGGTTTCCCTTCCGGATCTCTTCAAAATCCAGTCCGGCTTTTCCCGCCAGCACCAGAAAGGCCCCTTCCGTCGGGTCGCCGATGATTTTCCATCGCCCCTCCTCCTGGACCAGCTTCGAGTCGTTGCACAAGATCCCCGCCCTGATCAACGGGGTAAGCAATCCGGGATCCTCCGGGGGATCGAATTCCCCAACGGGTTCGTAGCCCACCCCGGAAATCGCTACTTCCTTTCCCCGGACGTGGGTCTTCTCAATGGTCATCTCCCCTTTCGTGATAGTCCCCGTCTTGTCCGAGCAGATGACCGTCACGGAGCCCAATGTCTCGACGGCCGGCATTCTCCTCACAATGGCCTTCCTTCGGGCCATCTCGCTCATGCCCAGGGCGAGGGTCCCCGTGACAATCCCCGCCAGGGCCTCCGGGACGGCCGCGACGGCGAGGGCGACGGCGAACAGGAGCATGCTCATGGCGAATTCCATGGTCAGGGTCCCGGCCAGGGATTCGCGGAGGATCCCCGTACCGCCGACCACGAAGCAGATGACGAGGGCGGCCGCCCCGAACCATTTTCCGATCTCGGCGGTCCTGCGCTCCAGGGGTGTCTGCTCGTCGGCGATGCGGCCCACCTCCCTGGCGATCTCCCCCAGTGCCGTGTTCATCCCTGTAGAGACCACCACAGCCCTGCCGTTGCCGTAGGTCACTGCCGTCCCGGAAAAGAGCATGTTCTTGCGGTCCGCAAGGTCCGTTCCTCCCTTGAGGACGGTGACGGTTTTCTCAACGGGCAGGGATTCCCCCGTTAGAGATGCCTCGTCAATTTTCATGGCAATGGCCTTGACCAGCCGCGCGTCGGCGGGGACCCGGTCCCCCGCCTCGAGGAGGAGGATATCCCCTGGCACCAGGGTTTTGGAGGGGACGTCGGCCTCGGACCCGTCCCGTAGGACCCGCGAGGTGGGGGAAAGCATCTTCTTTAGACTCTCTATGGCCCTTTCGGCTTTGTATTCCTGCAGGAACCCCAGCCCGGCGGAGAGAAAAACGATGAGGAGGATGAGCTGGGCGTCAAAGGATTCCCCCGCCAGGAGGGAAAAAAGCGCTGCCAGGAGCAGGATGATGATGAGGGCGTTTTTGAACTGTCTCAGGAAGATCCGGAAAGGCGAAGGCGGCTTCTCGACCTCCAGTTCGTTGGGGCCGTGAAAGACCAGACGGTCCTTCGCCTCCCTTCCGGAGAGGCCTTCCCCGGGGTCGACATTGAGCTCCTCAAAGAGCTCCTCTTCCGTAAGGGCGTGCCAGTCCCTTCCGGCGGCGGCCGCCGGGGGTGAGGACTTGGTGGAAGAAGATTTTTTGGATCGGTTGTCTGCGGTCAAGGAGTTCTCCCATTTGCATCTGGATGAAAATCACGGGCCCGCCTGGGATGGCGAAGGGTCGGGACATCAGAAAATAGCACTTTTCAATGCCGGGAAGAAAGATCGTGTTGGAAACCGAACCCGATGGGGTCAGGTCCTGCCTTCTTACATTTAGGGATAAAACATCAAAAGGCAGGACCTGACCCCAAGGTTTTCCTGGTGGGTTTTTTTAGCGGTCAAAGATCACCCTTTCTTCATTGCGCGAAAATCCTTTGTTGATCCAATCCGGAAACCTCATCAACCCCCGGCGAAAAAATTATCATTTTCGATAGCCGGGTAAAAGCAATTTCCCTTCGCGTTATCAGTATTGGCGAAATTAGCCATTTGACTGGCCCGGGCTATACTTCTTCTATGGTTCATTTTCAGAGCTCCCAGGGGCCGGGATGAACCGGAAGATGCACAAGGGGATGTTGCCAGGCGAGGCCGCTTGAAAGGGGGTCCAGGATGAACAGGGAAAAGGAAAGAAATGGTCCGGAATTTTCCATGGAGAGGCGAAAATTCATGAAATACGTAGGGGCAGCAGGGGCGGCCCTGGCCTTGAGCGAGGTGCCCATCAGCAAAGCTCATGCGGTAGAGACGAAGCGTCTGGACGTGACCGGCAAGGTCCATATTCTGGGGTGCAATGAAATGACCTCCACCCACGGGTATTGGGACAACTCCACGCCCCCGGTACTGACCATCAAGTCCGGGGAGGTTGTGCACGTCGAGACGGGCACCCACCTCATGAGCAAGATGGTGCCTGGCGCCACAATCGAGGACTGGATGAAGTGGTATCAGGAGGTCATCGACGAAACGCCTGAAACCTACACTTATCCTGACGAGTTCACGGGGGCGGAGAAAAAGAAAAAGGGCGGGGGCCACCACCACCTGACCGGTCCCATCTACATCGAGGGCGCCGAGCCGGGGGACATCCTGCAGGTCGAGATCCTCGACATCGAACCCAATGCCTACGGGTTCAACCTGAACCCCACCACGTCATTCATGAAGCTGGGGCTCCTGGCGGACGAGTACCCGGAAGGGAAGGTCCGCTGGTATTCCGTGGACCGGAGGAGCATGACCTATGAGTTCATGCCCGGGATCAGGGTGCCCGTCAGACCGTTCCCGGGAACCATAGGCGTGGAGCTGCCCGACAAGGGGATGTGGAGCAACGTGCCCCCCGGGCGCCACGGAGGGAATCTGGACAACAAGGACCTCGTTGCGGGGACGGTCCTTTATCTCCCGGTTTTGGTCAAGGGTGCCGGTTTCAAGACGGGCGACTCCCACCTGGCCCAAGGGCACGGCGAGGTGAACCTGAATGCCCTCGAGGGCGCCTTCAAAAACATCACCCTGAGGTTCACCCTGAGGAACGACCTCAAAAAACTGGTGGACTGGCCCATGGCGTCCAGCCCGACCCACTGGGTAATGATGGGGATGCACACCGACCTTCTCAAATCCTGCCAGATGGCGGTGAGGCAGGCGATCAAATTCCTGAAGGCCTACTACGGCATGCCGGAGATGGAAGGATACGCCTTCTGTTCGCAGGCGGTGGACCTCCACGTGACCCAGCTTGTGGACTACACCCTGGGCATCCACGCCATGATTCCCAAGGAGTGTTTTGTGGGTGACCAGTATCGCCCAAAAAACACCCTCCTGATCACCCAGCAGGGTTGAGCGGCGGCAGATTTTTGAGCAGCGCCGGCGGGTTCTTTGCGATCCGCCGGCGCCCCATTGAAGGAGGTGATGGATGGCCTACCGGGCGAGTTACGAGGTCCTTTGCAGCTGCGGGGAGAGGTTCACCGCCCAGCTCTGCGAATACATTTTCACCGAGTACGACACCGAGCTGAAAGATGCCCTTCTGGCAGGCGAGCTGAACCTGGTGGTTTGTCCCAGCTGCAGGGAGACCTTTCCTGCGGAAAACAGGCTCCTGTACCGGGATGAGAAGAACAAATTATGGGTCTGGATGTGCAGGAAAGAAGAGGAGCCCCGCAGGGAGGAGCTCGCCGCCGAGCTGCTGGAGGGCAATCTCCATTTCGAGGACCATTTTCTCGATGACAAGGATCACTACAGGAAACACCTGGTCTTTGGCCGGAACGCCCTCATCTCCCTCCTGCTTAAAGAGGACAGGGACCTGAGGAAAACAGCGCGGGTCCGTCTAAGGAAAAACCCCGCCCTGAGGATGATCCTCAAGGACGGTTCGGGAGGGTTTCTATTTTTAAAGGGCGGAAAAGTGAAGGTGGCCCTTCCCCTGCGTCCGCCGCCCGAAAAGGGGTGGGAGGTTTCGGGTGCCGAAGGCAGGAGGATGTGGCTGGAGAGCTACTCTCATGGGCTGAATGTTCATAATCCCTTCAGCTCCTTTCTACGGAGCCCCAAGGAAACGCGATGGAAGCACATCCGGGAAAAAGAACCTCCATCCGAACCTCTGGATGAGTACGAGGACTTCGCCCGGTCGTGGGCGATGTTCGAAGCCAACCCGGATACTTTTGTGGCACGGTTTCCCTTACGGAGCGGGTTTCTCGATGAGGTAAAAAAAATTCCCGTTTCCAGAGAGGTAATCCCGATCACCCCCTCGGCCGGCCGGGGACAAGGACCGGGAAAGAGGAAGAGGGAAGAGAAAAAATGCAGGTGCGGGACCGGGTGAAAGGGTAATTTAAAAAACCGGGGTCGAAGATCAGCCAAGAACCACCCACAAAAAAGGCCGCTCCTTTCAGAGCGGCCTTTTCCTTAGGCCTGAATGTAATTCCTACTTTCTGTGTTCGGCCCTTAATGTCCTGGCAAGCGCCTTTATCTCGCCGAGATCCTGGACCATCATGTTCCATCCGTACCAGTATGCGTAGTCCGGGTTGACGTGGAAGAACGCCTGGTAGGAGCGCATCCGGTGCTTCATGTACATCTGAAGCAGGACCTGGTCGATGTAGGAAAGGTCGTCGAGCTTCTCGTTCCAGTTCGCCCCGTTGGTGTTCATGAACGTCAGAAGGAACGGGTAGTTAAAGGGATACCCCTCGGGCTTTTTGATCATCCCGTCCTTGTAAAGGTCAGCCACCGTGTTGATGGCCTCCGCCATCAGGCGGTTCCCCTTGGCGAGTATGGCGTCGCCCATCTCCAACTGCTCCTTCGCGTAGGCGTCCGAATGGCAGTGGCTGCACCTCTTGAGCATCTTGTCGCGCTCTTTCTGCCAGGACTCCTGGTCCAGGCGGACCATGTCCACCGCTTTTACCGCGTCGAAGATGGGGGTTGGTTCGCCGGTCTCCGGGTTGAGGACGCCCAGGGCCTTGAGGATGCTGACAACGTCGGCAGCGGCCTGCGGGTCTTCCGGCAGGGGCAGGCGGACGCCCAGGAACCCCCATGCAGTGTGGTTTTCATGGGTGCCGTCGGGCAGGTGACAGAACTGGCAGGTAGGGGCAGGGGCCTCGGCGGGCAGATCGCCCTCCTTCCGCGCGTAGTAGCGGGCTCCGTGCTTGGCGCTGGACCACATCTCCCACTGCGGGTGGTCGTACCCCATGTGACACTGCTGGCAGGCCTTGGGGTTCTGCGCTTCCTTCTTTGAGAAGGAATGCCGGGTGTGGCACTCGTCGCAGGAGTTGTTCTGGTAGCGATAGCCCTTGGCAAGCTGATCCGCCTTTTGCTCCTCGCTCTTGATCCCCATGTTGTGGCAGCCGCCGCAGCCGCGGCCCCCCTCGATCAGTTCGTCGGGGGCGTAGTGGGTGGCCGGCAGAACATTCATGGAGGTCCAGCCGTATTTGTGCTTGCCGCGGGAGAAGGATTCAAATTGCTCCTCGTGGCACTCGGCGCAGAGTTTTTCATCGGGAAGGACGGCTTCCTTGTAATTCCTTGAACCGCTGTGCTTGTCCCCGTGGCAGGTGACGCAGTCGACGCCGTTCTCGAAGTGCTTGCTGACCTTCCAGTCCTGGACCTGGCCCGGGGAGATCCTGCTGTGGCAATTGACGCACTTGTCGGAGGCCGCCGCCGCGCCTCCCGATGACAGCAGGATAACCGCGAGCAAACCCCATAAACCCGCACCTTTCATGATTCCCTCCTTGGTCCCCTTGTTCTGTATTGTTGTCAGGCTCCCGTCAAAGGCCCGTTCCATCCCGCAGGGGTCAATCTGTTATTGTTATAGGTAGATTATAGCTGAAATTTGCGAGGCATTTGGCAGGCCCTGGCGAAAATAAAATCCCTGGGGTCAGGTCCTGCTTTCTGATATTTTATACTGAACGGTAAGAAGGCAGGACCTGACCCCAAAAGGTTTTAAATTTTCACCCCGGCTTCATCCCTGTCTCGGATTTCCACCCGCCGGATTTTTCCCGAGATGGTCTTGGGCAGTTCATCCGCAAACTCGATGACCCGCGGGTATTTATAGGGCGCCGTGACGGATTTGACGTGGTTCTGGAGCTCCAGCTTCAGCTCCTCGCTGGGAGAAAAGCCTTTGGTGAGGACCACGGTGGCCTTGATAACCTGGCCGCGGACGGGGTCGGGCACCCCGGTGATAGCGCATTCCAGGACAGCAGGGTGCTCGATGAGGGCGCTTTCGACCTCGAAGGGCCCTATCCGGTAACCTGAGCTTTTGATGACGTCGTCGGCCCTCCCTACAAACCAGTAGTAGCCGTCCTCGTCCCGCCAGGCCATGTCGCCGGTGTGGTAGTAGCCGTCGTGCCAGACCTCCGCGGTTTTCTCCTCGTCCCGGTAGTAGCCGGCAAAGAGGCTCAGGGGCCTTCCCTTTTCGGTGCGGATGACGATCTCGCCCTCTTCCCCATCCTCGCAGAACCCGCCATCGGCGTTCATCAGGGTGATGTCGTAAATGGGACAGGGCTTTCCCATGGATCCAGGCTTGGTGTCCAGCCACAGGTAGGTGGCGATCTGGACGGAGGTTTCCGTCTGGCCGAAACCTTCCATGATGCGCATCCCGGTGTACTCCAGGAACTTGTCGTAGATCTCCGGATTGAGGGGTTCTCCGGCTGTCACCACGTACTGCAGGCCGGAAAAATCGTATTCGGAAAGGTCTTCCTTGATCAGGAAGCGGTAGATCGTCGGCGGGGCGCAGAAAGTCGTCACCCCGAAACCGGCGCATTTCCTGGCCATGTTTGCGGCATCGAATTTGTCGTAGTCGTAGGCAAAAACGGCGCTTCCGCAGATCCACTGGCCGTAGATCTTGCCCCAGACCACCTTGGCCCAGCCGGTGTCGGCAACGGTGTAATGAAGGCCGTCGTCCTGGCAGTTCTGCCAGTATTTGGCGGTCGTGATGTGGCCGAGAGGGTAGGTGTGGTCGTGCTGGACCATCTTCGGGAACCCGGTGGTCCCTGAGGAGAAATAGGCCAATAGAATGTCCTCGTTGGTGGTAGCTTCGGCGCCCGTGGGCCGGGTGAAATCCGCTGAGGCCCCGTCGATTTCCCTCTCCAGGTTGAGCCAGCCGTCCCGGTCCCCGCCAAGGAGGACCTTGTCCCTGAGGATCTCCCCGGTTTTTTTCTGGGCCTCGTCGATAAAATCGGGCAGGGAGCCTTCATTTACGCAGACGATCATTTTTATGTCGGCCTTTTCGATGCGGTAGACGAGGTCCTTGGCGGTCAGCATGTGGGTCCCGGGTGTGGCGACGGCCCCGATCTTGTGCAGCCCGAGGAAGCAGTACCAGAAGCTGTAATGGCCCTTCAGCAGGAGTTTGACGTAATCGCCCTTCCGGATCCCCCGGCTGAGGAAAAAACTGGCGGCCCTGTCGCTTGATTCCTTCAGGTCGGCAAAGGTAAGTGTCCTGTCGCTGCCGTGGTCATCGCACCAGACAAGCGCCCTTTTCTCGGGATGGTGTGCGGCGTAATAGTCGACGACGTCGTAGGCGAAATTGAAGTTTTCGGGGATCTCGATCTGAAAATTTTCGAGAAAATCCTCGTAGGACTCAAAATCCACGCGGTTGACGTACTTTTCAAGCAGGCATGCCATGGTCGACTCCTCGATGATTAATCAGAAAATAATGGCCAGGAATCTGGCGGCCTTGTCGTTTACGGCTTCCATACCGTGCCCGTATCCTGAATCGTAAAAGATGGAATCCCCCTCTTCCAGGACGATCTCATGGTCGTGGATGGCGATCTTCAGGGTCCCTTCCAGGACGTAGTCAAACTCCTGGCCGGGATGGGAATTTTTGGACAGGGGCGTGCCCGGGGGCTTGGGCTGGACGACGACCAGGAAGGGCTCGGCCTTTCGATGATTGAAATTGGCAGCCAGGTGCTGGTAATCGTAACTTGCCTGGCGGTCCACCGTGACCCCCTTGCCCCTTCGGACAACCGTGTAGATGTTCATATGGGGTTCCTTTCCGGTGAGCAGAAGGCTCATGTCGACACCCAGTTCCTGGGCGACATTGAAAAGGACGCTGGCGGGGATGTCGTCCTTCCCGGATTCGTATTCGAGATACGTTTCAAGATCGATCTCCAGTTTTTTGGCCATCTGCGCGGCGGAAATATCGGACAACTCGCGCCATTCCCGGATCCTTGCGGCTGTTTCCTGAATTTTCTGGTTCATAGCGGTCCCCTTAAGTGGTGAAAATCAGAAGCAGATAATAAAAATTCCCTGTTTTTTCAATTAATTTGAAAGAGTATGCGAAAATTTGACGGTGAAATTTCCCATTCTTGCCCGAAAAACCACCCGATATAATAATGATTTGATCAAAAAGTGCTACCCACTTTTCACCCTTTCTTGCGGGAAACTCTGCCCCTGTCGGTGCGGGAATCGGCCGGAAAACGGCACCCGGGCCCTGGAAGGGCCTGCCGGAGAAAGGGGCCGGAAGATGATAAGGCGGGATCAAACGAGATTCCCGCAAAGGAGGGGGTCTTTTTCCTGATACACCGGATCCGGACAGCCAACTCCTGGGATGGAAAGACTCAATGCTCTGTTTTTTAAAAGAAAAAATCTTTCTGGAAACAAAAACGCGAAAGGGGAGAAGGGGACTCGCAGACTCTGATGGGGAAAAAGGCCCGAAGCTAGGCCCCTCCCGGGCCCGATCCCGCCACCGTCAGGTGAACCTTGCGGCTCCTTCCTCTTAAATCCATCTCCACCAGGACGATCTGCTGCCAGGTGCCCAGGAGGAGGCGGCCGTTCCTCACCGGAACCGTCAGATCGGGCCCTAAAAGAGCCGCGCGGATGTGCGACCTTCCGTTGCCGTCGCCCCAGGCGGCGTTGTGTTCATAGACGAGATTGTCAGGCGCCAGTCTTTTAATGGCGTTTCCAAGATCGGAAACCGCCCCGGGTTCATATTCGATGGTGGTAATAGCCACGGTCTGTCCGGCCACGAAAATGTGGGCTGTTCCGTCGATGACGCCCGATCCGGGGATCCGCCGCCTGATATCATCCGTGATGTCAAGGATATCCAGCTCTCCCCTGGTGGTGAAGGGGATCTCGTCAAGAAAAAGGACCGGGTCGGAAAGTCTGGCGCTCATCCTGGGAAGGTTTTTAACCGATGGGGGGCAAAATGTCCATCAGGGCGGCTTGACGCCCCCGGGTCGGTGGAAAAATCAAGAGTCAGGACCGCGTCCCGTCCTGCCCCGGTGCCGGCGCTGCCGCTTGACAGGCCGGCGCTTAGGCGGTTAACTCCTGAAGGATCGCGAATGTCGGGATTAAAACCAGTCACGAGGGAGGCTTTTTATGCGCTCTTACGTCGTCTTCTCATCCATGGGTCAGGACAGGCCCGGCTTAACCAAGGAAATTTCGGAATTTTTCACCGCGCGCGGCATCAACATTGAACGTTCGCGCGGTTGCGTGCTGGGCAACGAATTCGGCATGATCATCCTCACCTCGGGCAAGACCGATGACATAGAAGGATTCATCGCGGAACTTCCCAGCCTCCGTGAAAAAACGGGGCTGGAAATCCACGTGCACAAAACGAAGGCCCCGTCCCATCGCGAGGTCCAGCCGTCCATTCCCTATAAACTCATCGCCACCTCGCTGGACCGTCCCGGCATCGTGCATCAGATCTGCAAGGTGCTTTACGTCCAGGGAATCAACATCGACGATATCTCCAGCAACGTTGACAATAACCCCATCACCGGCGCCAGCGTCTTTACCATGACGTGCTATTTCTCCCTGCCGCCCACGGTCCGGATCACGCAGCTGAAAAACGAACTCACCCGCATCGGCGACGAATACAACATCGATATCCGCTTTGACGCGGTGGTGAGCAGATAAGCCCATGACATCCCCCAGGAATGCCCCTCCCCAGGAACCGCCATTAAAGCCCATCACCGAGATCGCCCAATCCGTCGGTCTGCGCGAGGACGATCTGGAACTTTACGGACGCTTCAAGGCCAAGGTTCGTCTGGAGGCCATCCGGCGTTTTCAGCGCCGCCCCGGCGCCAGCCTCATCCTCGTTTCGGCCATGACCCCCACACCCGCGGGGGAAGGCAAGACCACGGTTTCCATCGGGCTGACCCAGGCCCTGGCAAGGCTGGGCAAGCAGACCATCGCCGCGCTGCGCGAGCCCTCCCTCGGCCCTGTCTTCGGCATCAAGGGCGGGGCTACGGGAGGCGGGCGCTCCCGCGTGCTGCCGGCCGACGAGATCAACCTCCATTTTACGAACGACTTCCCGGCGGTGGAGAGCGCCCACAACCTGCTGGCCGCCATCCTGGACAACACGGTATTTCACGAAAACCCCCTGAACATCGACCCGCGCAAGATAACGTGGCGGCGCGTGGTGGACATGAACGACCGCTCCCTGCGGGACATCGTTATCGGCCTGGGAGGTTCCACCAACGGCGTGCCGCGCGAGTCCGGCTTTGATATCGTACCGTCAAGCGAGATCATGGCCATCCTTTGCCTCTCCCGTTCCTACCGGGAGTTAAAGGACAGGATCCGCCGGATCCTGGTGAGCTTCACCTACGACAATAAGCCCGTGTTCGCGGGGGACCTGAAAGTGGAAGGCGCGGTAACGGCTCTCCTCAAGCACGCCCTGCTGCCAAACCTGGTGCAGACCACCGAGGGCGTCCCCGCCATTATCCACGGCGGCCCATTCGCCAACATCGCCCAGGGAACCAACAGCATCATGTCCACGGATCTGGCCCTCAGGCTGGCGGATTACGTCGTGACCGAGGCGGGCTTCGGCTTCGAACTGGGCGCGGAAAAATACTTCGACATCGTGGCGCGCTACGGCGAATTCAGCCCCAAGGTCGTGGTCCTGGTGGCCACGGTGCGCGCCCTGAAATATCATGCCGGCGTTGCCCCCGACGACCTGAACACCCCCAATCCGCGACTGGCCGTCCTCGGCATGGCCAATCTCCGAAAACACTACGGGAACATCGCCAAGTTCGGCGTGCAGTGCATCGTCGCCCTCAACCGTTTTGCCGCGGACACGGACGAGGAGATCCAGGCCGTCATCCAGGCGGCCGAGGACGAGGGCATGAATATCGCCGCCGCCGACATCTTCAGCAAGGGGGGAGAAGGGGGGCTGGACCTGGCCGAGAAAACCGTCAGGCTGTGCTCCCTGTGCGCCGGCGATTACACGCCGCTCTATGACTGGAACCAGCCCGTTGAGGACAAGATCTTCACGGTGGCCAGTGAGATCTACGGCGCGGTCTCGGTGGACTACCAGCCTCCGGCAAAGCGCCACCTGGACCTCATAAAAAAATTCGGATTTGACAAGCTTCCGATCTGCATCGCCAAGACGCAGCAATCCCTCTCGGACAACCCGGCCCTGCTGGGTCTTCCGTCTGACTTCATCGTCACTGTGCGGGAGATCAAGATCGCCTCGGGGGCGGGATTCCTCATTCCCATCACGGGGGAAATCCTCCGCATGCCCGGCCTGGCCAAAGCCCCGGCCGCCTACAGCATCGACATCGACGACGACGGGGTTATCAAGGGAATCAACTGACCAGAGAAGGGACCAGGAGAAAGGCGAAAGGGGAAAGGTAAAAAAAAACCAAAACCTTGGGGTCAGGTCCTGCCTTCTTACCTTTTGGTGCAAGACATCCTGAAGCAGGATTAGACTCCATATAAACCCATATTAACTTACCCATGGCTATCCCTTCCATCAAGACCATCCCCCTGGAAGTTGCAAAAGGCCTCATTGGCCTGTTTTTCGACATCGACGATACCATCACCACTTCCGGCAGGATCCCCGCCGTTTCCTACCAGGCACTGTGGGATCTGAGGGACGCAGGGCTCAAGGTCGTCCCCGTCACGGGCAGGCCCGCGGGATGGTGCGACCACATTGCCCGCATGTGGCCGGTGGATGGCGTGGTGGGGGAAAACGGTGCCTTCTTTTTCTGGTTCGACGAGAAGGAGCGCGGGCTGAAAAAACGGTTCCTCCAGCCGGATGACGTCCGAAAGGAGAATCGGCGGCGCCTGCGGCGGATCCAGGAAGAAGTTCTCACCAGGGTGCCGGGCAGCGCGATCGCCAGCGATCAGCTCTACCGGGAAACCGACCTCGCCATAGACTACCGCGAGGACGTACCGCCGCTGGATGAGGAAGCAGTCAGGAAAATTTGCGGGATCTTCGCCCGCCACGGGGCGACCTGCAAGGTTTCCTCCGTCCACGTGAACGGGTGGTTCGGGAAATACGACAAACTCGGCATGACCATGACCTTTGTCAGGGAGCGGTGGGGCCTCGACCTGGATGCCGAAAAGGAGAGGTTCTTTTTCTGCGGCGACTCGCCCAACGACGAGCCCATGTTTCGATTTTTTCCGTACACTGCGGGGGTCCGGAACATCCTTCGCTTCGCGGCTTCCATGAAACACCTTCCCTCCTTCGCGGCGGGCCGGGAAGGGGGTGAAGGGTTTGCCGAGATCGTGGGAATTCTCCTTAAGAAAAAGCAGGCGTAGTACTAAGAAGCCAAAGGGAACATCATGAGAAAAACCGGGCAGCTTGGTTTGATAGAAGTTATATCAATGGCCGTTGGTACGATGATAGGTGCAAGCATATTTTCAATTTTCGGATTAGGGGCAAGAATTGCAGGAAGCGATCTGCCCTTAGCGTTCGTTCTATCAGGAATTTACGCTTTGGCCGTTGCTTATTCATACGCTATCCTGGGAGGAAAGATCATTTCCAACGCAGGTCCTATAGCGTTTATTCTGAAGGGGCTTGGCGATAATATTTTAACCGGCATATTAAGTATACTCATGTGGCTGACCTATGTGGTTTCGATCTCGCTTTTTGTGAAAGGTTTCGCCGGTTATTTACTTCCCTTTATAAAGATAGAGTCTACAAGATTTGCCATCGGAGCGGTTGAAGTAATGGTGATCTTGTTTTTTACCGCATTAAATTTTTTCGGTAGCAAAGCAGTTGGCAAGGCCGAATTTTATATTGTCCTGATAAAATTATCGATTTTACTGGTTTTCATATTGGGTGGGTTTATGACCATTAATTGGGTTATGGTCGAACCCGGAACCGGTGCATCTCACGCAAGGGGTTTGCTCAATGCTTCGATCATTTTTTTTCTTTCTTATATGGGGTTTGGTCTTATTACCAATGCCTCCGAGAACATACATAATCCCCGGAAAAACGTCCCGATGGCAATATTCATCAGCATCCTTGTTGTAATGGTTTTCTATATATTGATCTCTCTGGTAACGATCGGCAACCTGGCAATACCGGAGATCATTAAAGCCCAGGAAAATGCCTTGGCGGTCGCCGCTAAACCCTTTTTAGGACACTTCGGATTTGTTCTTGTTTCGATTGGTGCATTGTTCTCCATTTCTTCCGCCTTGAATGCCACCATATTTGGCGGCGCTAATATTGCCTATTCATTAGCAAAGGATGGGGAATTGCCTCAAACTTTCGAAAGGAAAATTTGGTTCAAATCGACGGAAGGTCTGTATATTACCGCCGGCTTGGGTCTTTTCTTTGCTTTAGTTTTTAACCTTGGAGCGATAGCTTCAATTACCAGTACCGTGTTTACCGTTATTTATATTTTTGTTTTAATTTCACACTTTAAATTACAGGCGGAATATGGAGGGAATAAAATACTGATTATTTTTAACCTGATACTTCTTTTAGCCGTTTTTGCCGCACTGATGCGATATCAATGGGGTAGCCAGAGACCTGCCTTTTACGGAAACATGCTCACATTCCTGGGTGCTTTTGTGGTTGAGTACATTTTTAGAAAATACCGGAAGCGCCAAATTATCAACTCGTTTTAGTAAAATTATTATAGGGGAGACTTACCGATGGACCAATGCCCTGTTTCCAGGGAAATGCCCCTCATCCAACGGAAAGCATCAAGGCCAGGCCTGACTGAACTCTTCGACAGGGAAATCCTGTCATCCGGGCACAGGCGCAATATCATGGTCGTTGAAGCCTTTGTAAACCACCTGTACACGCAAAGAGAAATCGGGGAACACCTTGATCTGCATCCAGCCTATTTAAGTCAGATCATCGCGGCGTTTCGGAAGGAAAAACCTTAAACCGCAAGATACGACCCTAAACTCCTTGAGTAATCCCTCCCCCAAATAGAAGGTCAGGACTTTTCCCGGGAATGCCTGTACCCGCCAGAGTGTCGCCCGCTGTCTCCCTGCAGCCGCAGTTCCCTGTTGCGCCCTCTCCCCAGGGACTGGAAAAAAGTCAGAAGGCAGGACCTGACCCCATGAACTGCGCTGGTCCCTCATCCCGGTTTTCGCGATCCGGGTGGGGTATAATTATTGGAGAAACTCCCTTGAAAACCCTGATCGGAAGGAGTCTGACATGAAGAATTCGACGCTGATCGCCGCGGCCGCAATCCTCCTGACCCTTCCAGGGTGCCTCGATACCAGACAGGCGGCCGGGGACCCTGTTCGGCTGGCCCCCGTCTTCGGGGGGGCGGCTTTTTCCAACCCCACGGGCATCTACCAGCATCCCGCCGACCCATCGGTCTGGTTTGTCCTGGAAAAAAGGGGAAGGATGGTGATGGTCGACGGGAAACAGTCTCCCGGTTCCGCCAGGACCGTCCTCGACCTGACGGGGACAGTCGACGATGCCTCGGAAGGGGGTCTTCTGGGGATGGCCTTCCACCCGTCTTTTGCCTCCTCCGGGGAAGTCTTCGTCTCCTATACGGTCCACGGCGAGGAATCCCCCATGGTCTCGAGGCTTTCCCGTTTCCGGATGGAACCGGACGGGACAGTAGATGCCGTTTCTGAAAAGGTGATCCTCTCTGTGGACCAGCCCGCGCAGAACCACAACGGCGGCCACATTCTCTTCGGGCCCGACGGGTATCTCTACATGGGGCTCGGGGATGGCGGGAGGGCGGGCGATCCCTGGGGCAACGCGCAGAACACGGATACCCTCCACGGCTCAATTCTGCGGATCGACGTCGATTCCTCGGAACCCTACGCCATTCCCGGCGACAACCCCTTCGCCGGTTCCGGGGCGGGTCTGGGAGAGATCTTCGCGTGGGGTCTGCGCAACCCGTGGAAATTCTCCTTCGACAGGGAGACCGGGGTCCTGTGGGCGGGAGACGTCGGCCAGAACGCATGGGAGGAGATCGACATCATCGAGAAAGGGAAAAACTACGGGTGGAACCTGAAGGAAGGGACCCACTGCTACAATGTCGACCCCTGCAACCATCCCTCCCTGACCGAGCCGGTAGTGGAATATGGGCACGACGAGGGGAATTCCATCACCGGGGGCTTCGTCTACAGGGGGAAAAACCTGCCTGCCCTTGCGGGCAGGTACGTGTTCGGGGACTATGTCACCGGCCGGATCTGGTCGGCGGACGCGGGGCGGCCTGAAACCGGAAAAACCCTGGTTGCCGAAACCTCCCTTTCCGTCGTCTCCTTCGCTGAGGATCGGGAGGGGGAGCTTTACGTTGTGGATTTCCAGGGAAAGGTCTTCCGGATCGATCCGCCCTGATTTTGCCGGGAAGGTCCAGTAAAATTTATCTGTCTTTTTATTCCGGCCCGGGCGGCAGATTTGTGTTGGGTCGGACCTCAAATTCCATGGGGTCGCAGCTTGTATTTTAACCTTTGTTGAAATACAAGCTACGACCCCCAGGTTTGACCCTAGGTTTCCCCAAAGGGTGGCCCTTTTCCCTGCCTTGATTCCCCTCAAATCAGAGGTAAACTGAAAATTAGTGGCCGGCAGGGAAGAGAGCCGCCAAGTCGATCCGCCCTGTCGATCTTCATTCAACGTTATCTTCCCACCCAAAGGCGCCCAACATGACGTGCCCAAAGCACCTTTTGGCCCTGCTGTCCCTATTGGTTTCGACAGGGGGGATTTTCACCGCCTGCGGGGGTGTTGGAGGCGGAAACGGATACAACATAAGCGGGATCGTCACTTTCAACGGAGCAGGATTCGGAGGGGTCACCATCACTCTTTGGGGCAATGCCTCCGAGGCTGCCACAACGGACAGCGAAGGGAGATTTTCCTTTTCCGGCCTGGAGGACGGGGAGTACACCGTCACCCCATCACTGGTTGGTCAGACCCTGACTCCATCCTCCCGGGACATCGTGTTGTTCGGTTCTTCCATGGCCGGCGTGGATTTCATCCTGGACACTTACGCTCTTTCAGGACGGGTGATTCTCAGCGAGTTGGGGTATCCTGGAGCATCGGTTGCTCTTTCCGGGGACTGGACCGCAAGCGATACCACCGACTCGGCAGGGGAGTATTCCTTCCAGATCCTCAACGGCACCTACACGGTGACCCCTTCTGTGGACGGCCAGACGCTGACCCCTTCCGATCTCCAGATAATTATTGGAAGCGCCGATTCCACTGGAAACGATTTCATCCTGGACACCTGGGAGATCGCGGGGCTGGTGACCCTAAACGGTTCGGGCTTCGAGGGGGCCATGGTGCAACTGACCGGCGATGCCTCCGAATCGATAATCACCGAAGAAGCGGGGACTTTTGCCTTCACGGTTCTCAATGGGTCCTACACCCTGACCCCCTTTGTGACCAGCCAGACATTTTCTCCGGCAGGAACCGACTTGATCGTTTCAGGATCGGATGCTCCCCCATTAGAGTTCGCCATGGACACCTACGAAATCAGCGGCCAGTTGACCAACAACCTGGGGCCCATGGCAGGGATCGACGTGGATCTGACGGGATTTTCTTCAGGATCCACAAAGACGGACAATTTTGGAAACTACACTTTTCCCGGACTTTTGAACGGTAGCTACACCGTTACACCGGCCTGTGCTCCCCAGGCGTTCAGCCCGGCCAGCAGTCAGGTCTCACTTTTCGGTGCAAACCATGGAAACGTGGATTTTCACGCCCCTTCGATGGTCTGGGTAGTGGACATCGAAGCAGTCGGAACGGAGGATGGGTTCACCTGGGCCAATGCGTTCAACCACCCCCAGGATGCCATGGACATCGCTTTCCCCGGAGACCAGGTCTGGGTGGCCCAAGGGATCTACTTTTCGAGAGATTCAGGGGATATTTACGTTCTTTCCCTCAATGACGGTGTAGCGATCTATGGAGGATTTTCAGGGATAGAATCCGAGTTATGGCAGAGAAACTGGGGCCAGAATGTCACCGTCCTGGATGGCAATGATTTTCCCTACATATATGAAGACTGTCACGTTGTGATCGCAAATGCTGACAACGCCTTTTTGGACGGGTTTACCATTACCGGAGGAAGTGACAGCGGCGGATCCTCTTATTCTGGTAATGGAATCCATATATCGAACTCGAAAGCTATTAATTCTTCCTTTTCCAACTGCTCAGTCACACAGAATTACGGGCTTATGTCTGTCCCAAGTATATTTATTGAGACTTCGCAAGACAGTGAAATTACTTTTACAGGGTGTGAGATTTCTGAAAATTTTGGTGTTTGGATTCTTGCAGGAGGTGTTGCGATAAGGTCAGGTAACGTCACCCTCACCGGATGTGACATTATAAATAATTCGGCAAATGAAGGAACGGGCGGCATTTCAATTGACTCTGATGCCGACGTAACCATTAAGCGGTCACGTATAGAGAACAACGCCTGTGAAGCTCAGGGAGGGGTTGGAGGAATAAGCAATTCGGGAAATCTTTCTTTAATTAACAGCATTATTTACGGCAACATAGCAGGCTGGAACGGCCTAGGAGGGGGGATCGATACCGGCGGTCCCACTTTTTTATACAACTCAACCGTTGTCAACAATCAGGCAGGTGGTTATGAAAGACATCCCGGCGGAGGCGGCATTTATGTCGAGGACGCTTCCATTGTCGAAATTGTAAATAGTGTTCTTTGGAGAAATACAGGATATGAAAATTATTTATTGGTTGATAGCCAGATCGAAGGCGTACCTGAATCGGTAACCTATTCGGATATCATGGGGGGCTGGGCCGGCACGGGCAATATCGACAGTGACCCTGATTTCTGGAGTGCCAACGATTTCAGGCTCGAATCTTATTCTCCCTGCATCGACACCGGGACCAGCGAGGGGGCTCCCTCCGAGGATATCGAAGGCACTCCAAGGCCCCAGGGCGCCGGGTACGACATGGGGGCCTATGAATATGTCCCCTGAACCTCACAGATGAATCCTGAAGTGGCGGGTGCTTGAGCCCCCATTCTCGGGTTTTTCCGATTTTTCCCTGTTTTTTCGTCCTTCTAAACAGCCGGATAAAAAGTTTCCGGGGAAGGCTTTTTTCAGGATCCGGCCCGAAAGCGCTTCCAACCAGGTCATCAGGGGTGGAAGTGGAGGGGAGATCCCTTGCCGCAAGGAGAACGGACGGGTCAAAACGCAAGTTTTCCCTGACCTGAAGCAAAAAGGAAAACGAGGATGTGAAATCCGGCCCCGGAGCCTTGACCGGCGAGCCTGAAGCCGGCAAGAAACCTAGTCACTGGCGCAGCGGAACCCCACGTTCCAATAGGTCATGCTTCGGGGATCCGGATGGCGTTCGGTGACGCGGATGTGGAAAGGTGGATCGTCCCACGATCCGCCGCGCAAGGTGCTCATCGTTCCGGTCTCAGGCCCCTGGGGGTCGTCGACCGGGCTTTCGCTGTAATACGTATCACTGTACCAGTCGCTTGTCCATTCGTAGACATTGCCCGCCATGTCGTAAAGGCCGTACCCGTTCGGCGTGTGGTATCCCACGGGAGCCGTGTCATTGTCCCACGGGTCGCCGGAATCCCAGTAATTCGCTTCCGTTCCGTCGATCCAGTCACCCGAGGGGAAAGGCTTGCCGGAAAGCCCTCCCCTGGCCGCGTATTCCCACTCCGCCTCCGTCGGAAGCCGCTTTCCCTTCCATGCACAGAAGGCATCGGCTTTGTACCAATCCACGTAGATCACGGGAAAGTCCTCATACACCGTGTTGCCGAAGTACGCCGCCCTTGTCTCACTGCTGTAGTCTGAGGGCCCGGGACACACTCCGGCGTCAACGCATTCCTTATATCGGGCGTTTGTCACCTCATGCACGTCCATGTAGAACCGGCTAAGGCAGACGGTGTGAACGGGCAGTTCATCGGGATTCCCTTCGTCGATGGCATCCCCCATCTCAAAACAACCGGCAGGAACGAGGGCCTCATTTACACCCGATGCGGTTGCATCACTACCATCGCAGTCCTGGTCTACGCCGTCGTCCGGAATGTCTATTGCTCCGGGATGAGTTCCGGAATCACTGTCATCGCAATCCGAATCGGAAAGAGAGGCCAGTTCCATTTCGAGGGAATAGCTGTAGGGTCTGTCACACTGAGGCCCCAGGATGGAGAAATCTGAATAGCCGTCATCGTCGGCATCCTTGAACCAGATGGAGTCCGGGTTAATCCAGTAATTGGAGTCATCGCAGTCTGAGTTGTCCAGGACAAACCCGTCGGGAACGCTGCAGGCCTCTTCGGCGTGGGCATCCGAACCGTATCCGTCGTGATCATTGTCCTGGTAACAGGTAGTGGTGACACCCTCGTCAGTAAGGCCGTCGCAATCGTTGTCCAGGCCGTCGCACAGTTCGTCCGCGGGAGTCCCCGGTGCCGCGTCACAGACCACGCCTTCACCGTCCGGGGCACAGACGTAGCTGCCAAATGACTCGCATTCCCCGACACCAGCCAGGCAGGAGTCCCCCAGGCCCATGAAATCCTCATCGACGGCGGTGTCGCAATCGTCATCGGTTCCGTTGCATTTTTCAGCCGCTCCCGGATTGATACTCCCATCACTGTCATCGCAGTCACCCGAGGTATCTGAAAGATTGCCGGCGATGTCATAACCCGGGATGGGTGTTTCGTTGTCAATGCTGATGCCATCCGAAAACAGATCCCCATCCAGGTCCTTATACCAGGCCACGCCGCCGACATAATATAAGTTGGTCGGAACAAGTACGCCCAGGTCAACAAGGGACTCGTCCTGAACGCTAAAGCTTTTCTGGCTAACCAGGTAGTCCTCTTTGAGAACGCTCAAAAAATGGTCTCCCGCATCAACCTCAATTGAAAAAAACCCTTCAAAATCCGTCGACGTTGAAAGCGGCATGTCCTTTATCTGTACCGTGGCGCCGGAAACCTCCAGTCCCCTGCTGTCCACAACGGTGCCGGTTACCGTTGTCTTATTGGACCCGCTGCCCCCGCCCCCGCCGCAGGAGAGGAGGCTGCTTATCGTCAAAACCAGGATGCAGAAAAATGCCCGTTTACTCTGAAAAAAAATCATTAAATTTTCCCCTTAAATAAATTGGATGCAAGCTTATGAAGAAATCAGGCCGAAATTCACTGCAGCGTTTGACTGCTTCCCGGGGACCGGCCCATGCAATGCTTCAGGAACCCGTCAACACGATCATCGAATCCGGCTTTGAGGCCGACTGACCGGGATTTCTAGGCAACTTTCATGCCATTTAGTATTTCTGAGTCATTGACGTGGTTTTCATGCCAGTGATTCCAAATTTCTTGGGAAAATTATTTCTTTGAATGGGGAATCCTTTATCCAGATCACAAAGCTGAAGGGCCTTTCCTTTGGCCTTCCTTTGTGGTTTCCCGGTTTATAATGTGTTCTGCCGGGACGTGGCCCCCTCTCTCAACTTAAGCCATTTGACGCCCGGAGGGAGGACAGGGGAAAAACCGTCTCACCTCGAAAAGACACGTAGCTTCAGGTAAACAGATTTTCATCCCCATCCCGCTGACAATCCTTTGTGCACGGCCGCCTTTCCACTTCGTCAAAACGACCAAAGACCTTAACATAAACCTCGGTCTGTTTTCAGGTAGTTTCATTGGTGCGTTGCCTGCATCTTGACCGATGTTTAAATACATGCTGCTATCCCCGGGTTTCCGCAATTCGCCAGCCCAGGGGTGGACCTTATAACGGGGGCAGGTCGGCTTCTTGACAGGGAAATTTCCCTTGTTAGACTTTACTATCTGATCACCGGGTTTTGAAACCCTTGGAGAAAGGAAAAATCGACCTGGATCCTCATCCTAATGTAAGGGGACAAAAAAGGCCTGGTCGCGGTCCTGCGATGACTCCTGAGGGATAAAATTTTCTGGCCCTCCCGTCAAAGGAAAAATAGTGGCTTTTGTATTCCCGGTGGGGAGAAAGGGAGAGTGTTCTCATGAAAAAGCTAACACTTATTCTCGGGGTGTCCCTTTTGGTTTCAATCCTTTGCTCTGGCTGCGGAGGGGGAGGCGGGTCTGACGACGGTCCCGGAGCTCTCGAGGGGACATGGTATGGCTGGATCGAGGACGATGAAGGCGCGGTAGAGGAGTTCAGCCTTCAGATCGATGCCGATGGAAATATTTCGGATGTGGCGATCGGGGGTGTCGGGACGGGTGATACCGGCCACATAAACGAGGGTTATGACGAGAACGTGTTTCATCTCCTATACGACGGACCTTTCCTGGGTCACGGGATCATGATCGTGGACGACCAGGTTTCCCACTCCGTCTACGGGGACTACGGGTCGAAGGAATCCTTCTTCTATCTGGGCGTTCTGCAAAAGGGAACTGCCAGCTCCCCAATTTATTCCTCTTCCGACATCGTCGGAAACTACCCTGTGGGGGGAGCCTATGAGGGCGACAGCGGACTCTGGGAAGGGGACGAAGTCACCATGACGGTGGACGCAGGGCTTCTCTTTTCCGGCACCGCTCCCGGAGAATCCTTTTCGGGAAGTTTTTATGACTATGATCAGAATTACGGACGTTACGCGGGCGAAATGACTAGGAGCACCGATCCGCTGGTTGCTCTGGACATCACCGCATTTGTCAGCCCTGATCGGGAGGCGGTCGCCGCCTTTGCCACCTCAATTGCAAACCCGGCGTACCTCGAAGATTTTATCCTGATCGGCTTGACAAAACCCTAGCAGGAAAAAAGCCCGGGTTTGAAATTGGGGGGACCCTCAGGGTCCCCCCACCACCTCTTTCTTTCCTCCTGCAGTTCCTCCCCGGTCAGATTCGTGCTGCGCTGATTCGTGGGGTCGTATCTTACCTTTCAAGGTTTGCGACCGTTCTTTTGTAAACCTTAAACCCCAGGATACGACCCTGAACTCCCGGGCTCTTTTCAGGAAACAAGGCTCCTGATGAACTGGACGGCTCTTTCTTCAGACCAGTAGCGCCCTCCCAGGTTCTGAGCCACGAAGCCCACGTGCCCCCCGTGCCGGGTGATCTCCAGCTTCGTATTCGGGTTGCCGGCGCACTCTTCGACCGGGTAGCAGCCGCCAGCGAGGAACGGGTCATCCAGGGAATTGACGATGAGCGTCGGAATGCTGATCCGGTGGAGCCAGGGCCGGCTGCTGCACCTGGTCCAGTAGTCCTCGGCGCTGGCAAAACCGTGGATGGGGGCCGTGTACCGGTCGTCGAAATCCCTGAACGTTCTTATCCGGTGGTAGTCGCGGTCGTCGATGTCCCGGGGGAACTGCGCCTGCTTCAACTTGATCTTTTCGTGCAGCAGCTTCAGGAAGCGCTTCATGTACAGACTGTTTTCTTTCTTCTCAAGGGCCACCGAAGCGTCTGTCAGGTCGCACGGAACGGAGATCTGAACGCTGCCCCTGACGGACTCCGGCACCTCCCGGGCCTGTTTCCCGAGGTAAAGCAGGCCCATGTTGCCTCCCATGCTGAAGCCTATGAGGAAAAGGTGTTCATAGGCCGGGGCGGCGTGGGCCACGACGCTATGAAGGTCGTCGATGGCCCCGTTGTGGTAGAACCGCAGCTTCCGGTTGGGCTCTCCGCTGCAGCCGCGAAAGTTCCAGGCGAGGGCGTCGATGCCTGCCTGGTTCACGGCCCGGACCATCCCCTTGACGTAGGCCCTTTGGGAATGCCCCTCCAGACCGTGGGAAATGACGGCGACGGTATCGCTGCCGGTCCTGGCCCAGTCCAGATCCAGGAAATCCCCGTCGGGCGTGTCGATGCGCTCCCGTTCGTAGGCAACGCCGTCGACCTTTCGAAACAACGTAGGATAAATGGTCTGGACGTGCCCGCTGCGAAAGAGCAGAGGCGCCTTGTATTCAGAATCGATCATGGACTTTTCCGAGTTTCGTGGGGTTGCGAGATTCGTGCGAGTTTCGTGGGGTCGTATCTTACCTTTTAAGATTTGCTCACGTTCTCTTCCAAACCTTAAATCCCGAGATATGACCCTACACTCTTTTGATCCTTCGCCGGGATTTCCGTCCCTGGATCTGAGTGCTTCAGGGTTTATTCTTTTGCTTCCCTGGAATGCCGAATGAACATCTCGTAGTGGGACCTGATGATCTCGGGTATGGACAGGTCGTAGGGACACTTCTCGACGCAGGCACCGCATGCGGTGCATTTCGTGACGCTTTCCATGGGAATTTTGCTGAACTCGACGGCCACCGCGGGGGACATGCGGTTGGCGATGATCGGATAGCCCATGGCGGGGGTTATCATCACCCCCTGTGGGCACGGCTGGCAGTATTCGCACCGCCGGCAGAAGCGGCTGCCCAGTTCCCGGCGATACCTGTCCATGACGGAACGGTCCTGCGAAGTCACCTCGTTGGGGGAGTCGTAAAAAGACAGAACCTCATCGATCTGGGATGTGGCATCGAAGCCGGGTATGGGCAGGATGCCGGAATGCTGGCGCAGAAACCTGAAGGCGACCTCGGCGTTGTCTATGGCCCCGCCGCCAAAGGGCTTCATGACGATAAAACCCATGCCCATTTCAAGGGCAGCCGGGAGGAGATCGTCACGCGCCGCGTCCTCTATGAAATTGAAGGGGAACTGCACAGTACTGAAAAGGCCGGTACGGACCATCCGGAGGGCCATAGGCAGGCTGTGGGAGGTCACGCCGAGGTAGCGGATCTTTCCGGCATCCAGGGCCCTGGCGGCCTCCTCGAGGGCTCCGCCAGGCGCCGTTACCGCTTCCCAGTCCCTTTCCTGCGCGATCTGGTGGAGCTGGTAAAGGTCGAGATGATCGGTTCGCATCATGCGCAGGCTGCGCTCCAGGTGCTCGCGCAGTCCCTTCCCGTCGCGGTTCACCGTCTTGCTGGCCAGGACGATCCGGTCGCGCACTCCGGAAAGGGCAATCCCGATCTTTTCCTCGCTGTCCCGATAGGCGTTGGCCGTGTCATAAAAGGTGATCCCCCGGTCGAAGGCGTGGCGGAGGACCCGGACCGCCTCCTTCTTTTCCAGCCGGATGATGGGTATGGCCCCGAAGCCCACCTCCGACACGACAAGGTCGGTTTGCCCCAGCTTTATCTCATTCATTCGATTACCTCAAAACCTTGGGGTGGTTTCTGGTTTAAGATTTGAAGAAAGGCAGGATTTAGAAGTCCCACCTCGGTTGGTAAGGATCTTGCTCCTCTCCATATGCCATCGGAAGGAGAGGCAAGGACGAACATCGTGGCAAGATCGCTTCGCCGCCAGTTTTCCGAAACAATATACCATATCACCGCCGGAGGAGACGACAGACAGGCTTTCTATTACGATCATGTTGACCACGCCCGGTTTCTGAAAGGAAGTCCTGTCATCCAGGCAGAGACGCAATACCACGGTTGCTGAAGCCTTTATAAGCCGCAAAGAGAAATCGGGGAAAACCTTGACCTTCATCCTGCTTCTTTAAGTCAGATCATCGCGGCGTTTCGGAAGGAAAAGCCTTAAACCTCAGGATACGACCCCCAGGTCGCACACACTTAGCTGGCTGTAATTTCCTGCAAAGCCTGGTCGATATCCGGATATTCGAAGGCAAACCCGCTTTTCAAGAGCCGCTTCGGAATCACCCTCTGGCCTTCGAGGATGACGGAACCGAATTCTCCAAGAACGAGTTTGATCATAAACCCGGGCGCCGGCATGAAAGAGGGGCGGTGAAGCGCCCTTCCGAGCGCCTTTGCAAGATCAACATTCCTCACCGGGTTCGGGGAGCAGAAATTGACAGGGCCTGAAATTTCAGGGTGCTCTATCAGGAATGAAAAGGCCTGGGCAAGGTCCTTGATGTGAATCCAGGAAAACCACTGTTTCCCGCTCCCGATCGGCCCTCCGATGAATTTTTTAAAAAGAGGGATCATCTGACCGAGGGCTCCTCCGTTTTCCCCCAGGACGATGCCGAGCCGGGTAATCACGACCCTCGCACCCTTCCCGTTTGCTTTTTGCGCCTCACCTTCCCATTCCGAAGCAATCCGGGCCAGAAAGTCGCCGCCGTTCGGAGAGTCCTCGGTGAGTTCCTCGTCCTGGCTAAATCCGTAGTAGCCGACCGCGGAGGCGTTAAAAAGTGTAAACGGCTTTTCCTGATGAGGAGGAATCCCTTCAACGATATTTCGGGTGATGCTTACCCGGCTTTCCCGGATCGCCTTCTTGTACTCCGGCGTCCATCGGGCAAAAATGGAAGCCCCTGCAAGGTTGATCACCGCGTCGTGATCCTTTATCGCCTCCTGCCAGGACCCTTTCCGGGTGGGATCCCCCTGCAGCCAGGATATCCCTCCGGGAACCTCTGCCGGCTGCCTGGCAGACCGGGAAAGGATGGTCACTTCATGATTTTCGGCAATTAATTGAGAGATCAGTTGCCTGCCCACAAAGCCTGTGCCGCCAGTGATCAGGATCTTCATGAGGCCTCCTTTCTATTCGAACCCTGGGGTCGCGCCTTACCTTTTAAGATTTAAGGATAAGCCCCTATTTAATATTAGACAACAGGATGGGAACCTGGGGGTTTAACAAAATGGAAAGGCTTAAGCCCCAGAATGCGGCCTCAAGTTATACTTGGGGCGGATCTCAAGGCGCCCAAGAGACCAAACCTAAAACCCCAAGATGCGACCCCAAGGTTCTCTATCCCTTTCATCCCTTTAAATTTCAATCAGCTTTTGGGCCAGAACGCCAAAGGGCAGCTTCACGCAGCCAAAGAGACCCTGGTAAATGCCACAACACTGAAGAACAGACCTAGCTGTGTCGATAAGGTGCTCACCGAACAAGGACTGACCCTTTCCACCCGCCCATCCCATAGGCGGAGTCAGCTTCTAACCTTTGGATTTCCTGATCCAGGGCCAGGCTGTCCGCCACCTTCCTCCAGTAATCCCACTCGTCCCAGCACAAGCCCAGCTCGAAACTGCAGGCGCTTGCGAACGTCATTATGTCGTACCCAGAGATATAGAAGGGAATGTCGTTTCCGGTGACGTGGAGGATCCCCTCCGTGGTCCCGCTGGTATAGGTGATGGTGTAATTGTCCGAAACAGAAAAAGTCTCCCCTTCGATGGTCACGGTCTGGGAGATGGTCGTCAGCCCGATTTTCATGGTACCTGAAAAACTGTCCGCATCATCCTCATCGAGAGAAAAAAGGTAATCGAGGGTGTCGTAATCGTAAAAGTCTATGTCGAAGCCCGTCAGCCTGTAGGTCCCGATTATGTCGTATTCCGGGGAGGTGACGTCGCTGCCGCCGCCACCGCCCCCGCAGTTGAAGGCAAACATCAATGCCGCCGCAATTGGAACAGACATCCACAGGCTTCTTCCCCATCGTTTCATGGTCCCCTCCTTGTCAGAAAATCAGCCCCGAGGGGAAAGAGTGCTCTCCCTTCGGCCAGATACAGCGAATCCTCAATCTTCTTTTTCCTTTTCTTCCTCCTTTAACCTTTCCTTTTCCTCCTTCGCAATCCTTTCCTGCTCCGCTACAGTCTCCTCGACGCTCGGGGGGAAGAACCGCGAATCGCACTTCTTCTCGAGGGCCGCGGTTTCCAGGGCCCTCCTTTCCCCCTTCAGCCGGGCGTATTCCGCGGCCTCCGGACCGTCGCCACCCTCCAGCCCGAACAGGGCAGGCCAGAACAGGATCATCCCTATGCCCATCTGGGCGGAATCCCTGTCGGCCGTCTTCTTCAGGCTCATGTAGAGTTCTCCGATCCGCCGGTTGACCCGGTCCATCTCGGCGATACACTGGTCGCAGTCGAGGTGCTGGTAGGTCATAGGCGAGACGTAGGTGGCCTCGATTTTCTTTGGATGGGTGGCGCAGTCTACAAGTGCCAACGCAGCCACCGCCAGTGCCAACGCAAATACTCCATTTCTCATGGCTCCCTCCCTGACTAATAGTTGCCCCGTCCTCACGGCCCTTTTCATATGCGCACAAGGCCCCTGCAGGACCCCATTGGAAGTAACAAGCAGATAGAAGAAAGTAGAAAGAGGGCCCCCATCTTATTATTCGTTACTCGTTACTTGTTTTTCCTGTCACTCGTTACCTTGCTTCACTTTTTTCGTGTCAATATCTCAATGGCGACCGCCGCCGCGGCCGCGATCAAAAGGAGCACTATTTCCCTCATCTCTCCCTCCCTGAGAATTGCCGCCCCTGCGGGTTATCTTGCTTACAACTGTAAAGGAGGGGGTGGCTCAGGAGGTGAGCCGGGGGGAACGAAAGCAGGAACAAGGAGAAAGGGGAAAGGAGAATAAGAACCAGGCGAAAGGAGAAAGTAGAAAGTTGAAAAGAGAAAAGGAGGAAATTCGCTTTCCTGTTATTTGTTACTCGCTACTTGTTACTTTTTCGTACACCGTGCCCATCTTCCCGAGCTCCTCTTTCACCTTTTCTCTCAGGGAATCCGGGGCCTCCACGACCGCTTCGGCACCCTGACGCAGGATGTCCATGAGAAGCTCCCGCTCGTCGGAGTAGGGGATCCGGAGACGGCAGCCGCCGTCGGAAAGGTGTTCGCAGAGCTGTTTCGGGTGCCAGTGCTCGTGTTCCACCCAGCGGGCTCGAAGAGGGGAGAACCTCAGCACCGCCACGAAGCGTGCCGGCCCCGCGAAGATCCCGTAGGCAGGGGAGAAATACGCGTCCAAAACCGCGTCGGAAACGTCCTTAGCTTTTCCCCTGGCTTCCTTTACCCCCCGGATGGAGTCCACCCCGAAGGTCCTCAAGGCCTTGCGCCAGTGGCACCAGGCGTCGAGGTACCAGTTGTCCCGGTAGTGGACGAGCCGCTGGGGGGAGACGGTGCGCTCATTTACCTCGTCCCGGGCACGGCTGTAGGCCTCCAGAACGATGCGCTTTCTCTCGAAGAGCGCCCGGGCGATCTCAGTGAAAAACTTCGGCTCCACCGTCCGGTTCGTCATCGGGAGGACCCGCACCCTGTCCAGAAGATCCGCGGGGGAGCGGCCGGAGGATCGGAGGAGCTCTAAAAGCCTGTGCCGGATGGGGGAGATGTGGGGCGCGAGGACCCAGGGGTCGATTCGCGAAAGGCTGTCGTGGGCGACGAGGAGGGCGTAGAGCTCGGAGGAGTTAAACCAGATCCCGGGAAGCTCGTACTGCGGCCCGAACTGGGCGGCGGAGGAGAAGCAGTACCCCCCGGCTTCCCGGTCCCACTCGATGGGGGCGTTCATCCGGTCCCGGAGGTACTGGAGGTCCCGCTTTATGGTGGCCCGGGAAACGCCCAGCTCCTCGAGGAAGACGCCAAGGGGAACCGACCGCCTTGTTCTCAGCAGCCTCTCGATCCGGTAGAACCGTTCCGTGCGGTCCATGAAAGCTCCCAAAAAAGTTACGAGTAACAAGTTACAGGTAACAAGAGGGCAGAATCCCTGTTTCTTCTTATTCTTTTCCGCTCGTTACTTTCAACTTTTTTATGGTTCCTCCCCGCAGTCTGCTTATCTCAAGGCACTACTCTACCAGATTGTCCGCCCGGACTGGGGACGCACTTTCAGGAACTCGCCTCCGGCTTCCGGTTTCGCTCTCCGATCTGCGCCGTGACAACGGGCAACAAGATCGAAAATAAAAAGGCCACCGCATTTTTTGGGTGGCCTTTCATTTTTGATGGTGAGCCGCGAAGGAATCGAACCTTCAACCTACGGATTAAGAGTCCGTTGCTCTGCCAGTTGAGCTAGCGGCCCGAACGACCTGCTTCCAAACGACCTTCTTCTATAGCAACGCTTGACGCGATTGTAAAGAACGGGGAAGCAGGTCGTGGTTTAACCTTGAACGTTATACGTTGAACGTGGTTTCCCCTAAAGTCACCATTTACCAATCCCCAGGCCTTTTCTACTTCTTCCCTTTAGCCGGGGTCTTTTTCTTTGAGGGCGAGGCCTTTGGTTTGGAGGCCGTAGTTTTCGCCTTCGCGGCGGCGGACGCCTTGGTTTTCGGCTTCGCAGAAGACTTCGGTTTCGCTGCGGCGGCGGAAGTTTTGGCCTTCGCCCTGGCAGGAGCGGCTTTCGGTTTGGCCGCGGTCTTCGCGGCAGCTTTAGTCGGCGCTGCCTTCCCTTTCGCCGGGGTCTTCGCCTTTACAGGTGCTGCCTTGGCTGCGGCTTTCCTTTTGGCGGGAGCCTTTGCCCTTGCCGGCGCGGCTTTCGGTTTGGCCGCGGTCTTCGCGACAGCCCTGGCCGGAGCCGCTTTCGCCTTCGCGGGGGCCTTTGCCTTTGCGGGGGCCGCTTTCGATTTCGAGGCGGGCTTTGCCGCAGCCTTGGCTTTGGCGGTTCCGGTCTTCGCGGAGGACTTCACTGCCTTCGCCCCGGCGGCAGGACTTTTGGCCTTCGCGGCAGCCGGGGAGGCTTTCATCCTGGCCCCGGGCTTGGCTGCTGCTTTGGCCGGCGCCGCCTTTGCCTTCGTGCCAACCTTTGCTTTTACCGGGGTCTTCCCTCTGGACTTTGGACTCTGGACTTTGGACTTCTTTTTCTCCTCGTCCGCTACCCTCTTTTCCAGCTCTTTCATGATCCACTGGTCGGCCTCGAACTTTATTTCGGCGAGTATCTCGCTCATGGCGATGCTTATGGCGCGCTCGTGGTAGGCCCTGACGGTACTGGCCCCCGCCGGACCGTCGGACTCCAACGCCCAGGCCACCTGCTTTTCGATCTCCGCCCTGTAGAGCCTCTGCCGCTTCTTGTACTCCTCCCCGATCCAGGGTTTGATTTCCTCTTCCAATTCGGCGAGGATTTTATCCCGCAGTTTGCTGACTGCCATGGCGAACTCCTTGTCAATAAATTTTAAATCCGGTTTTTGTCTTTCACCGGGTCTTGAGGGAAAAACTTTTACCCCTGTTTACCACGCACACCCACAATTTCAAGTGGCAGCTTGCGGAAGAAGGGAGAAGGGGTAAAGACCCGGGAGGAGGAAGGATGAAGGAAGAAGGGAAAAAGCCAGGTCAAACCGAAGCTGGAAAACCTTGTTTCGGGGAAGGGAGAGCAAACGGACATGGCTTTTCAGGAAAATCTCAGGGAGGGTAACCCCCGCCCCGGTCCTCCAGGAACTCCTCCTGGACCTTGTACTTTTCCTCGAGGACCCACTCCTTTTCCACCTTGCGGCAGAAGTATTTCCAAAGCGCCCGGGAGGGCCTCTTTCCGGGGGAGGCGGGCAGGACGGACCCGATGGTCAGCTCGGGGTGGGAAGCCCAGCCCGTCACCTCCACGTCCACCTCCAGGCGGTCCTGCACCTTTTCGCTTTTCAGGACTTTGACCTCGTCGACCTGGACGGCGAACCCCATCTCTTCCTCGATCATGGCCATCGTCTGGATATCCTGCCGGAAAAGTTCGTCAGGGGGCCGGGACGAACACGAGGGGAGGAGGAGAAAAAGAAGAAGGAAGAAGGAGGAGGAAGGAAGAAGGAGGAAGAGAGAAAGGCCAGAGTGGGGGCGGAGAAAATCCCCGAAGGGAGAAGGGAGAAGGGAGAAGGGGGAGAAGGGAGAAGAAAACCGTTTATCGTTCATCGTTTAACGTTTAACGTGGGCGGCATGAAGGAGTCCGGCATCCACGGTGCACGGAGAGATTTTTCTTCCCTGTTCAGAAGTTTTGTCCAATCCCCTTTATCCCCTTCATCCCTGTGAATATCCATGCCCCTGGGCCAAAACGCCGAAAGGCCGCAATCCAGAAGGCCAGGGAGAGAGTCCTTATAACCCCTCCCCGGAGAACCGGAACGGGAAGCTTCTCTCTTAAGCGTCAAAAGACGGATTGAAAACGATAAACGACAAACCAAAAACGATAAACAGTCAGGCACCCTTTCCCTCTCTGAACTCTGAACCCTGAACTCTGAACTGTCTCTCTGAACTCTGAACCCTGAACTCTGAACTGTCTCTCGGGACCCTGAACTCTGAACTGTTTCCTAGATGTGGCTTATCTGGTCAGGCTCCTTTTTTTCCTTTTTCACCAGCTTGCCCTCGATGTACTCCTTGGCGGCGTCCTGGGCCCCGAGGCCGAAGGCGAGGGCGAAGGCAAAGACGATCCCCCCGAAAACGAGGGTGAAGGCCACGAGGACGGTGTCCTTTCCGATGCCCAGGAGCTCCAGGGCCATGGTAGCCGCGATGATGTAGACGGTCAGCTTGACGAAGCGGGCGAGGAAGCGTGCAATGGGAAGATTCGCGTTTACCGCCGCGATGAGGGTGGCCCTTCCCAGGAAATTACCCACGAGATAACCGATCACGATGACGAGGGCCGCCACAAAAACATTGGGCAGGTAAAGGAAGAACCGCGCCAGGAATTCTTCCACGGCCGGCGTCTTGAGGGCTCCTAAAGCCACGATAAGGAAGATGAGCATCACCATCCAGTAAACAAGGCGGCCGAAAAAACTGGAAAGGCTGTCCCCGAGGCCGAGCTTCCTGAAGGTGCCGGCGAAGCCCGACCTGCCGAGGAAGGTGTCGACCTGGCACACCTTCAGAAACCGGATGATGAAATGTTTGATCAGCCACGCCACCACCAGGCCCAGTACCAGGAGGAAAATAGCGGTAAGCAGGTTCGGGAGGAAGTCGGCGGCCCTCTCGAGGAACTTGATCATCGGTTCGATAAGGACTCTCTGGATAAAGGCTTCCATGGTCTCACCTCTCCTGTTTCCACCTGTCCATCAGGTAAGGTTTGAGTTTTTCGAAAACCCCGCAAAGGGATTCCAGCCTGTTCTCCACCTCGGCCGAGTTGCTTTGGGTCAGTTCGATCACGAGGGAGGCCACCTTTCCAAGGTAGAGGGGCGTCAGGGTCTTCATGATGTGGTCCCGGTTCATGACTTTATGGTGCCAGGCGATGGCGTAATCGTAGATAAGCCTTGACCAGAGCTCATCGTCCATGTGGTAGGGGTCGGACGTGCTGCACCGGGCGAGCATCTCAAGGGTTTCCGGGTCGAGGATCTTTGCGAGGATCTCCTCCAGTTCCTTTATCCCCGTGAGGAACATCTGCAGCATCCGGTCGGTGTTGACGTTGACGGGTTCGAGGCCGACGGCAAACTGGAAGCCGAAAATCGGGACCGGTGTAGAGGTGTTGACCTTCTTCCACGTCTCCTCGTATTCCTCCATCAGGAGAAAGACGGAGCTGACCACCTGGGTGAGCATGGCGGAAAGGTCCGAACCGGGGTCCTTGGCGGCGTGGATCTTGGCCCCAAGGAAGGACTGGCAGACCCGGAAGCTGTTGGCCACCGCTGTTGTGGTCATCCAGATGTCGATGCCGAAGCGGGCGACGTCCGTTTCCCAGACGTCCTTGGAGAGGTAGAATTCGGCCATCCTTCCCGAGAAGCCGAAATCCCCCCCGATGGGCTGACGGATGCGCTTGCCGTAAAGGGCGCTGGTCATCGGGTAGACGATGCTGTTGGTGATCGTTCCGTCGAATTTGTGGCGGAGATAGTATGGGTTAACGAAATCGAACCCGCCGTCCAGGACAGGCCTTAACAGAAGGTCGATCCATTCGGGAGTAATGCTCCTGAGATCGGAATCCACGACCGCGCAGGCCTTGACCCCGAGCTGGCGCGCGATCTCGAAAACGGTCCTGAATGCGCTCCCCTTACCCGGGATCCCGTGGTAGGGCGTCACGATCTTGGAAAAAAGGTCTCTCCTGCCCTGTATAAGGAGGGGCTGAAAATCATCGATGAGGGTTTTCTCGACGATCTCGCGGGTCGTGTCGGTGGACCCACCGTCCGAATTCACGAGGACGGCTTTCATTTCCGGAAAGTACTTGGCAGCTCCGGCCTGGGCCGCCCGGACCACGTGGGCGATGGTGTCCTCGTTGTTGAAGCTCGGAATCCCGATGAGAAGATCGGCGTTGCCTATCTCCTGGAGCCTGGATTTAACATCCTCTCTTAAAACCACCGTGTCGATTTTCCACCCGCTCTTTTCCGGGCGCTCCATTGGCAAGCGCCCCTCAAAGGCCTAGCATCTTGACCGTTCTTCCAGTTCCGGATCAAGCTGCCGGACGCAGGTATTGATGGTCAGGACCATCTTGTGGAGGAGAAGGAGGATAAGTGGTATGAAAATCGCCAGCAGGACAACGTTCTGCTTGACCCAGGACTCCAGGGGTTTTTCCATCTTGAAATACAGGATCTCGGAGAGGCCGCCCTCGTGCCCGAGGACCACGTCCCGCTCTTCCTGTGCGTAGAAGGGCCGGTCGTTCCATCCGAAGATGGTGACCGATTCGCCGGGATGGATGTCCCCAACCCTGAATCTCCCCTCTATGGAAACCAGGGGCTCCGCCTCGTTTTCGAGGGTGCTGCGGCGCAGCTCGACGGCGACGACGTGGGGAAATTTGACGTAAACCTTCCTGAAGGGCTCCTCCCCCTTGTTTTCGATGATCAGGCGATAATAGTGGGTGTAGCGGAAAAAAGGATCGTTGTCGATGTCGGAAAGGACATACTTTGAAATATAATCGTCGATTTCATTGAGGATCGGGTCGGCGGCACCCTGCTGCGTTCCCCTGTTCCCGACCCACCGTTCGAGGGCTTCCGGGGACAACCTTTCTTTGAGGAATTCAGGTTGAAGGGCCGAATCGGACGGCAGGTGCATCTCGTGGGTGGAGAGATAACCCGTGAGGACAGGGGAGGGTTTCATAAGGTAACGCAAAATGGCGATCATCGCGATGATGGCCAGCCCTCCTGCCGCGAGGGTCAGAAAGAGGGTCCATATCGGTCTGGTCTTCATGAAGAAAATCTCCCCGTTTTTTCCCGCGCTTGGGCAATCTTTCCGCAAAACCCTTACACACTGACTTGTTTTATATTACTATAGTGAACCCTTGATGAACAGTCCGGAAAGCCTCTTGATTTTCCAGTCCGGTCAAGGGGTGCTTCCGGCGCGAATCCGGCATTGTCCTGCCGGAAAAATTACATTATTCTGTATCTAAATCCAGCGAGAAAAAGGAGGGCTAAATGGCTGATCTTTCAGTATCTTATATGAACCTCACGTTGAGAAATCCCATTATCGCGGGCAGCTCGAGCCTGACCAGGACTGTGGAGGGGGTACGGCGGTGCGAGGAGGCGGGAGCCGGCGCGGTCGTTTTAAAATCCCTCTTTGAGGAACAGATCATGTGGGATGTGCATCAGGCGGAGAAAGAGACTTCCCTTCTCGCGCATACGGAAGCCTATGACTACATACGCAAGACGACCCACGAAATGAGCCAGTCCAATTATCTTAACCTCGTCAAGGAATCCAGGAAAGCCGTGTCGATCCCGGTTATCGCCAGCCTTAACTGCGTCACCAAAGATCCGTGGATCGACTATGCCTCCCGGCTGGCGGATGCGGGGGCCGACGCCCTCGAGCTCAACATCGCCATCATGCCCACCTATCTCATGCAGACAGGCAAGGAGGTCGAGGGAACCTATCTGAAGATCGTCGAGGATGTCCGGAAAAAAGTGAGCCTGCCCCTTGCCGTCAAGATCGGCTCCAATTTCAGTTCCCTTCCCCACACTGCCCACGCCCTCGCCAGGGCAGGGGCGGACGCCTTGGTGATGTTCAACCGGTACAGCCAGTTCGACATCGACGTCGAGAAGATGAGCCTGAAATACGGATTCCGGTTCGGGACCCCGGTGGACATCCACATCCCTCTCAGGTGGATCGCTGTCCTTGCCACCCAGGCGGAATGCGACCTCGTCGGTTCGGGGGGCATCTACGACGGCGAGGCCGTGGTCAAACATCTCCTTGCCGGGGCCCGGGCCGTGCAGGTCTGTTCAGTCCTTTTCCAGAAGGGGCTTGACCGGATCAAAGGCATGGTAGAGGAACTCGAAAGCTGGATGGATCGCAAGGGTTATAAAAACATTGACGATTTCAGAGGCAAGATGAGCATGGAGCTCAAGGGAAAGCCGGATTACTATCAGAGGCTCCAGTACATAAAGGTCTATTCCGGGGAGGACATCTAGGGACCGGGAATCCCGCAAGGGGTGGTATGTCCGGGTTTTTCCCGTTTTTGGAGATAATGGCAAAAAGGGGAACGCGCCTTCTTTACCGGGGCGGTTCCCCTTGTTTTTTCGGGAGACACTGCCCCCGATATTATCCGCCCAGGAATTCCTCGGGAAGAAAGGCCAGTTCCTTCACGGCGGACGCCACGACGAAGATTTTGAGATTATTGGAATTTTCATCCGAAGGCACCATGAGGAAGCCGGGGCGCTCAGGGTTGTAGGACAGGACCGTCCCGAAGGCAACCTCCCCGTCCCGGTAGGTGACCCTCACCTTTTTCCCCGCATAGTCCTGGTCACCTGAAAACTCCTTCTTTTCGGTGTAGCCGGGGTTCCCATCCAGATCCCGGACGAAAAAAACGGCTTTCAGGTCGTCGATCACAAGGCTGGTTTCCTTATCCGAGAGTTTCTTCCTGAAACCGAAACCGGATGCCCCCGAAAAAAAGTCCCTGACGTACCCCTTCAGCTTCCTGCCGTCCTTGAAACGGATGATCACTTTGGCCGGATCCATCTTCCAAACCTCCCGTATGATCACTGTGTCCGCAACCGGAACCGTTGCCCTGGGTACAGGTGACACTATAACTATAGCAATAACAGGGCGTTATCATTCCTCTTACCCATACCTCCCTACGCTCCCTGGAGCACGTCGGCGAGCTGGGCCGGTGTCTCAACCAGGACGGCGGTTCCCCCTTCCGCCAGTTCCTCCCTGGTGCCATAGCCATAGGTGACGCCGATGGCGCCACATCCGTTGGCCAAAGCCGCCTGGACATCGAAACGGCGATCCCCGACCATCACAGTCTCGGAGGCGCAAAGGTCAAATCCCTTCAGGACATCAGCCACCAGGTCCGCCTTGTCCTCCCGGCCGTCTCCCTCCCGCTCCCCACGCACGGACCGGATGTATCCGGAAAGGCCTTGGTTTTCAAGGATCATCCCGGCCATCCTCTCATTTCTGGCGGTCACGATGAACAGTTTTTTGCCCCTTGCCGAAAGGGCATCGAGCATTTCACGGATCCCTTCATAAAGGCAAACTTCCCCAAGTCCGAGGTTTGGATACAGGCTGCGGTAGGTCCTGGATGCGGCGCCGATCCCAGGGTGTCCCTCCCCGAGGAGACGGGAAAAAACCGTTTCCAGGGGATACCCGATAAGAGGTCGGAAAGGGGGAGCCTTTTCGGGGTCCGCCCCCACGGCCTTAAGGGCTGCTTTCAGGGTCCTTTCGATGCCCGGCAGGGAGTCCACCAGGGTGCCGTCGAGGTCAAAGAAGATGTTGCGGTAATCTTTCATCTTTGGGGAACTCCGAAAATGTCTGCGATTTTTTCTGGCCGGATACTCTAGCACATCCGGAAAGCAAAGACAGCCGGCGAAGCAGCCTGCGCAGCAAAGCCCTGGAAAGTCAGCCTCACGCTCGCTCCTTTTACTCGCTAAAGCCGGAAAGCCCGCAAAGGAAAGCAGGAGAGACAAAAGGTTTTAAGACCTGTTTAACATATTGACTTTCTTGGCGTCTTTGCGGTTTGAGCGACCGGCTGTCAACACATTGGCTCATCAAGAGGGGAGGGAGCGGGCGTGAGATATCTCCTGCTCTTGCGTGAATGCGTCGAAGGGCAACTTCACTCAGCGTCTGAAAAGACCGCGTTGAACGTTAAACGTTTGAGTTCGGAAATGGTATATTTTGTTAAGCCGGGTGCCGCAGCACAGCGGACCCAAAAAAAGCCCCCAGGGGGAATCTGGGGGCTTTGGGAAGCGATGGCGGAATGTCAAGTCGCTGCTTAACCGCAGCAGCCCCTGCAGCCCGCGCAGGGATTGTCGGGGTCGGCCATTTCCTGCTGGGCTTCCTGCTCTTTCATTCGGTCTTCGATCCACTTGTCGGCTTCCAGCTCCAGCTCGCGCCGGATCTCCTGCTCGGCATATCTCGTGGCATCGGTAATGTGCTTCTGGATAACGTCCTCGGGCAATGCGTCGGACCCGACATCTGCCTGGGTCGCGATCTCCTCGACGGCGGCAGCCATGCGAGCCTCCATCTCCCCCTCGATCCAGTTGTTTGCCTCTTTCCTCAACCTGGCCATGCGGACTTCGTCTACGTAGTTCATGGTTTTCTCCTTTTATTGTTGATTTAATTACTTGGTTTTTAAAATTAATCACCCTTTGGGAAATAACAAGTCCTCCCCAGGATTTTATTTGTGATCCGGGAAAAGGGGTTTCGCTGCCGGGCCGCAAAACCGTCGGGCGGGTGTGGAAAGGACAGGAGCATCCGCCGTCGGCTGAACGGGCCGGGAATCCAGGGAGATTCAAAGGGAGGAGGTTGCTGGCGCAAACTTTTTCAGTGTTTTCTACATCCTTGCATTCGGTCCCCTTTCCCTTATAATGTCCCGTCGTTTAGCAGGACGGGATGACGGTCCATTTTTTCCCGTCCCGCAAAAGACTATCTTGCCCAGGGAGGCCCGATTCAATGCTTCAATACATGAGAAAAAACGCCGGTTCGTGGATCATCAAGATCCTTCTTTTCGGCATTGTGGTGGTGTTTGCCTTCTGGGGGATCGGTCCTTACGGGGATGACCCCAACACGGTGATAACCATCAATAAAGTCAAGGTTCCCTACGCCGAATACCGCGAACTTTACAGCAACCTTCTGGATTCCTATCGGCAGGCTTACAAGGACCTTGACCCCGAGGTTCTCGAGTCCCTGAATCTGAGGGAGCAGGCCAAAAACCTTCTTCTGGAGCGGTATCTTCTCCTGGAGGCCGCCCGGCGCCTTGAGGTTACCGTAACGCCGGAGGAGGTTGCCGCCCAGATCGCTTCCACTCCGGTTTTTCAGGAAAACGGGGTTTTCGCGCCCCACAGGTATCAGTCCTTCCTCGATTTCAAAAGGATGACCCCCGAGACCTACGAGTCCTCCCTCAGGATGGATATGATCGTTGCCAAAGTCACCGACATCATCAAGGTCTCAGCGGTGGTCACCCCCCAGGAGGTGGATGAATCCCTGATGCTGTTGACCCGGAAAGCGGTGGCGACGGTGCTCCCCCTGACCCCCAACGATTTCGTCCGGAAGGTTGCCCCTCCGACGCCGGAAGAGATCCAGGATTATTTCGACGATCACCAGGATCTTTACAGAGTGCCCGAAACATTCCGTCAGGCAGTGGTGACCATCGATCCTGACGATTTCACCAAAAAGGTTCTGGTCAGCACGGAGGACATGAAAGAGCTGTACGGGCAGATGACGATGGATTTCATCGTACCAGGGGCCTTCCGTGTCCGTCACATCCTCTTTTCCGTTCCCGAAGGGGCTCCGGCCGAAAGCGTCAGCCAGGTGCGGAGCCTCGCCGGGGATGTGGTCCAAAGGATCCGGGACGGGGAGATCACCTTCGAGGAGGCCGCCAGGCGGTATTCCGATGATGCTTCAAGCGCGAAAGAAGGAGGGGACCTCGGGTTTATCGAGGAGGACTCCATAGACCCTGCCTTCCTGCAGGCCTTGAGGGACCTGGACGAGGGGGAAGTCAGCGATCCGGTCCCCACGGACAACGGCTTTGAGGTTTTCCTGGGTTCGGAATACCGGGAGGAGCGCATCAAACCCTTCGAGGAGGTCCGGGAGGAAGTGGAGGAAAAAATCCGGTCAGACCGGGCCTTCGACATGGCCTTCGATCTGGCCGACGACCTCCTTGACGAGGCTGATGACACAGGAAAGCCCCTCGAGGAACTGGCCAGGGAAAAGGGCCTTGCTATTACGGTGACACCCTACTTTTCCCGGGAGACCAGTCTGGAAAGCCTCGATGTCCCCGAGGATCTTTTAAAAGCCGCTTTTGCCACACAGGTGGGACAGATGGGGGACATCTTTGAGGAGAACGGAAAGGTCTATCTCTTCCAGACGGTGGATCGCAAGGACCCCTATCTTCCGCCTCTGGAGGACGTACGCAAGGAGGTGGAGGGAGGGGTTCTCATCCAGAAAGCCCTTCAGATGGCCGGGGAGAAGGCAGGGGAGTTTCTGGCCGAAGTCAGGAAGGGAAAATCCCTGGAATCGGTGGCCGCTTCCGTAAGCAAAAAAACCCTCCGCACGGATCCGTTTACAGTCATGGATGATGCCCTCCCGGGGATCGAGGATGCCGGGAAAGTCATCACAGCGGCCTTTTCCATCGAGAAACCCGGTGGCGTAGCGGTCGCTTCCGGCGAAAGGGCCCATTACCTCGTCAGGCTGGAAGAGATCGTTGTCCCGGATAAGGAAGACCTCGAGGAAGAGAGAGGGGCCGTCAGGGAGGCGCTCCTTTACCAGAGACAGCAGGAAGTCCTCGCCGGTTACATCCAGGGCATCCGGGATGACCTCGGCGAACGCCTCGTGGTCCACGACGAGCTGATGTAGGGAAAGGCAGAGGGGAGAAAGGGGAAGGGGGAAGGGCGAAGGGAGAAGGGGGAAGGCAAACCCGGTCTCGCGTCCCACGTCCAAAGAAAGTACAGCCATTTTTTTCTTTGGCCCTTTTTTGTTCCCCCCGCGGTCCTTCTGCTTCAGGTTTCCAGACAAAAGCCGTTACCCAAAGTTACCCCTTCGACACGTTAGCACTTGCTCTGGGAAGGGCGAAGGCGCCTCTCTGGGAAGCCGCCCGTATCGCAAAGAACCGCAACAAACAGTCCTGACATCTGGAATTAACAGGGATGAAGGGGATGGGAGAGGCCTTGAATTCGAAAGAGATTAAAAATGGAAAAAGGAATTTTTACGGATTTTCTTCCCTATTCCATCTTTATTCCTTCGCGGCCCTCTGCGATGGTGCCTTGAGCGGGCATTCTTCGCGTCACTTCGCGTTCAGGATTTAAAGGAAGGTAGAAGGGAGAAAACCCGTACCTGGTACCTGTTGGTGCCTGGTGCCTGGTACCGGGTACCAAGCGCCGAGTACATGGCCGATCCCAATTGAGAATTGAGGGTTAAAGATTGAGGATTTAAGGCGCCGGCAGGAGTGTCCTCAATCCTCAATTTTCAATCCTCAATCCGGAATTGTCTTTTTCCCTCTGGACTCTGAACTCCGGACTATCCCCTCCCCATCACCGCCAGGACCTCCGCATGGGGGGTCTGGGGGAACATGTCGAAAAGCTCCGTCCCCTCGAGGTGATACCCCCCGTCTGACAGGATGGCGAGGTCCCTGGCCAGGGTGGCGGTTTCGCAGGAAACGTAGAGGAGCGTTTCCGGGCCCCCTTTCGCGAGGGCCGCGGCAGCCTTTTGCGGGAGCCCCGTCCGGGGGGGATCTAAAAGCGCGGCATCAAAGTCCCCGCATCCTTTTTCAAGGAAACGCTCCACATCCTCATTGTGGATCCGGCACTCCCCCGGAGCCGCTTTCACGGCATCGGCGGCCGCCCCACAGCTGGCTTCTACCCCTTCCACTCTCATCCCGGACTGGGCGGCCGGAACGGCAAAATTCCCGTTGCCGCAGTAAAGATCGAGGAGGCTTGCCGCTTTTTTCTCCTTCAAGGTGTCGAGGACCCTTCCTACCAGCATAGCGTTCACAGGGGGATTGACCTGGAAAAAGGTCCCGGGGGAGGCCAGGAGGCGGGCGCCGGAAACGTCCATTGACAGATGCCCTCCGGTTCCGGCGATGATCCTCCCTGCCCGGGTCGAAAGAACCTGGCCCGCGACGCTGCGGGACCGGTCAGAGAGATTTTTCCCCACGCGATCCATCATTTCAGAAAACAGGGAGTGTCCGGGAGCCTTTTCGCCTTTAAGGGCCCAGTGGAATGTGAGGTGCCCGGAAAGAGGGCTCATAGCCGCCTCGCACCAATCCAGTCCGTGAGGGGGCGGGGAGTCATGGAAAAGGCCGCGCAGAATTCGGATCGCCTGATCGAGGGCTTCGGGAAGGAGGAGACAGGATTCCCATTGGACCACCCTGTTGGTTTCCCTCTGGAAAAACCCCGTTTTTCCCCCCTCGATGTGGAGCCTCGCCCGGTGCCTGTAGCGGGTCGGAAGTGGGGAGGGATGGACCCGCTGGAAAGAAATCCCGCGGAGCTTCCCGATGCGGGAGAAGGTTTCGAGGGAGATCGCCTCCTTCCATCTGAGCTGGACATGGTAAGGCAGATGCATCCAGGAGCATCCTCCGCATTGCCCAAACCAGGGGCAGGCCGGCTCCACCCTGTCGGGACCCTCTTCCAGGATTCGTCCGATCCCGGCGAAGGCGACGCCTCTGGATCGCCGGAGGTTCGAGGGAACAACCAGGTCCCCCGGGGCGGTCATGGGGATGAAGACCGGCCCATCCAAAAAACCCAGTCCGGCCCCGCCCGCCACGAGCTTTTCGATCCGGATCGCTTTTTCCCTTTCCACCTGACAGTTACCCCGATGGTCCATTCTTTGCTGTTTAAGGTTCAATTTTTATGGTGCCCCCGCCTCACGGACGGCACACCCCGGACGGGCTCATGTTTATCTTTCCCGCTCTCTCCCTTGGACACGGGGTCCCGGGCCTTGGTATAAAGAATAATAAACTCTTTGCCTGCGGGAGAAATGCCATGACCGAAGAAAAGAAAACCTCCGTGATCCACGTCGACCCTGCGGTCGAAAACGGCCGGTACGCCAACGCGGCCACCATCATGCACTCTTTTTCCGAATTCATCATGGATTTCCTGATGCTCCTCCCGGGGGACCGGAAAAAGGTCGTGTCGCGAATCATCGTCTCTCCGGGACAGGCCAAGCAGATCGCCCGGGCCCTTCAGGACAACATCGAGAAGTACGAAGACGCCTACGGGAAAATCAGTCTTCCGGCGGGAAAGGGCGATTTTTCAGGGCCGGTGAACTGAAAAAACAGTCCAGAGTCCAGAGGGACAGTTCTGAGTCCAGGGTTCAGAGTTCAGGGAAAAGCGTGATTTCCTCTTTTTCCCTCTTTGGGGTCAGTAATACTTGTCTGCGGATGGGGTGTCAAAAACACAAAATTGGAAAAAGTATGAGTCAAATTGACGAGTCTCACCCATTATCCTGTGGAGAGGCATGCAACAATTTTCCGCACTTGATGAACGGTGACGGGTTTCTTTCACTCTCTTATATTGCTGAGCTCAGAGCCGGCTGCCCCCTCTGAACTCTGAACCCTGAACTCTGAACTATATTCCTATTTCCTGAAGATGAAGTGGGCGAGGAGTCCTGCGAGGGGCGGCACGAAGAAGGTGCAGGCCAGTCTGACGAGGGTGAATCGCCATCCCAGGATTCCAACCTCCAGGGGAAGTCTCGCAACGGCGTAAACGGACCATCCCGTCACGTAGGAGACCATGGTTCCGAGGCTGGCTCCGGCACTGAGAAAGCCGGCCACCAGCGGGAGACTCACGTAGGGCCCGCCAGGGGTCATCCCGCCCGCCAGGCTCCCTATCAGGATGCCCCTTATCCCCGACTCCTCCCCGATCCACCTGGCGATGAGTTCCCTGGGGATGAGGACCTGGATCATCCCGGCCACGATGAAGGCAAGGATCAGCATGGGGAGGATCTGGAGGAGAATAGTGAAGGCAGCCTTAAGGCCGGCAATGTGTTCCCCCTTTCCCCTGGAATAGCCCACGTAAAGGAGCACCGCCGAAAGGACGGCGAAGATGACAGTCGAGGCGAACATGTTGTTTTTCCTTTTCATGAGTTCAGAGATCCGATTCGGGCGGCAGACCCTAGTCCCGGACTGGTTTTCTTCCCAACCCGACCGTTTTGTACATGAAATTCCGGAATCGGGTGAGTTCGGCCTGCGAATCCCCCTCCTCCCCGGGAAGGGCTTTGAGAAGCTTTGCGGCCTCCCGGACGCCGCCCCCTTCGCTAAGAGCCATCCGGTAGACCTCCAGGACCGTGCCGCGGGTCATGTCGCGCTCCATGAAGGGGAGGTGGATCGTGTCCCAGAAATTGCCTTCCCCCCGCCGTATGGAATCGTAAAGGTCCCTCGGATTTTCCAGCCCGCCCGCTTCCTCGGATCCGACGCTTCCTTCAAGGGATTTTCTGATCTCTTCCACGCCGATCTCCCCGCTGTCGCTCTCAAAGAGAGCCCCCTGGAGGATGGAAACCAGCTGACGGATGTTGCCCGGGTAGCTCAAGCCTGTCAGGAAGGAGGCGCCCTCCGGTGTGAGCTTCGGTGGATCCTGGGTCATGGCGTACCGGGCATGGAGGCGCCCCAGAAAATGCCTCGCGAGGTCGGGGATGTCCTCCCTGCGTTCTTTCAGGGAGGGCACCTTCAAAGTCATTTCGCTGAGGCGGTGGTAAAGGTCCTCCCGAAAAGAGCCGGCGCGGATCTCAATGGAAAGGTCCCTGTTGGTGGCGGCTACGAGCACTACCCGGCTTCGGCGGATTTTCGTTTCCCCGAGCCGTGAGAATTCCCCCGTATCCAGAAAACGCAGAAGCTGAACCTGGGTTTTCAGATCCGAATCGCCGATCTCGTCTAAAAAAACGATCCCCCCGTCGGCTTCCTCGAGGATCCCCGTCCTGTCGGCGTGCGCGCCCGTATAGGCCCCTTTTCGATGGCCAAAAAGCTCCGTATAGGTCAATTCACCGCTAAAAGCCGCGATGTTGGTCTTCCGGATGAGAAGCTCCCCCCCCGTCCCTCCCCGGGCCTGAAAGCTCTCGTTGATGAGGTTGTAGACGTTGTTGAAGACGAACTCTTTTCCCGATCCGGTTTTTCCCGTGATCAGCAAAGTCGGCAGGCCCAGCTCAAGCTCCCTTTCCCTCCCTTGGTTCCAGTTGAGCAGCCGGTTGGTGAGGGCAGGGGTCAGCCGGCTGATGCGGTCCACAAGATGCCGGGAGGCGTCGCTTTGCCCGATGATATTGCCCAGGAGGTAGGATCGGACTTCGGGGTCCTTGTAGGACACCTCCTTTCGCATCCTTTCGACTTTCTGCTGGAGCTCGGAAATCTTGGTGTGGTCCGCAATCCTGGTGGCGATGAGCCTGGAAATAAGAAGGATAATCCGCTGATGTTCGAGGGTAAAAAAATTCTTGACCGAACTGTCCAGGTTTATGACGCCGATCACGTTGTCACCGACAAGGATGGGGACGGCGAGTTCGGAGCGGAAATCCTTTCCGAGGTTCAGGAAAAAGCCGGCCCGAAGGGATTCCGCCTCCGTATCCTGGCAAAGGCAGGGTCTAGCGGTGTGGGCGACGTATCCCGTAAGGGATCTCTGTTCCCGGGGGAGTTCTTCGCCGCCCACACGAAGTTCCGGGATGACGGATTTGCGCAGGTCCCTGGATTTGGCGCCCACCAGGCGTCCGCCAGGCTCCTCGACGACGAGCCATCGTTCCCGGCCGCGTTCGCGGACAAGGGCAATGGACCCACCGTCGGCGCCCACCAGTTCCACCCCTTTTGCCACCACCTTGCTCAGAAAATCGGGGAGGGGATCATCCTGCGCGAGAAGCTCCTCGATCTCGGCCAGCACCCTGATCTCGAAGTGCTCGCTCCCGGCGTTTCGAAGCCCTTCCCCCACGGCCTCCGCATGGCTGACCAGGAGATTCAACTCATGATCCGAAAAATGGTGGGGTTTCTTGGTGAAATAGTTGACGACGCACGCCACCTGTCCCCCCTCGTTCCTGACCGGAATCATGAGGAGGGTCCTGACGGCCAGCCTGTTGAAAACCTCCCGCCTCTCGAAATTCTCGGAAAGGAGATCCTCGAAGAAAAGGAGTCTGGAAGATCCCGGCCGGGGCAGGGTTTCCCCGTCCTTCTGCATGACCAGGCGGGAAAGCAGGCTCTTTCCCTCCAGAAGGCTGATCCGTTCAAGGGTCTCATAGATGGGGAGGTCGGATGGATCCTTTGTGACGGCAGCCAGGACTTCCATGTAGCCGCCCCTCTTTTCCTTCAGGGCTTCCGGAACAGGGGACTGGGCGGAGACGAGGGCGGAAACCAGATCGAAGGCGGGATCGAGCTCAAAGGCCCCCTTTAGAAGGGCCCTTGCCGTTTCGCGCTTCCTCATACGGTCCAGATGGCGGTTCAATGTGGTCCGCAGGTTGAACCGGTGGGCTTTGGACAGGACAGGCATGGCCCGTTCCAGAATTCCCCGGATCTGTTCCCTCTGACCGGTCCCGAGGTGCAGCTCGTTCCTCTCCGAAAAATCCAGGGCCAGGACCCCGATAGAGTGGCTGCCTTCAATGATGGGGAACAGATCGGACTTTTTTACTCTTTTTTCCATATACCATGCGGCGTGCAGGGGGTCGTCCTTCACATGCGGGACCACCCCGGTCATGGTCAGGGATTCGAGGAAGCATCGAACAAGGGGGTTTTCCCTGTGCTGAATGGAAACCCTGGCCCCCCTCCTTTCCAGCTCACCTTCGGGGGTGTACATGCAGATCAGGGCCCCTTCCCGCATATCCTCCAGGTAGACCCTGGCCTCTTCCGCCAGGGTCACGCGCTGGATTTCCCTCACCATGCAATGAAGGATATCAAGGAGGTTTTCCTTGTCGAAGGAGAGGATCTCTTCGAGGTAGGACATGGCTACCGATCTTGGCGCAGGGCCTCCCGGACAGGCGCGTCCGGTGAAAGGAGGGTGGAGAATGTCTGAACCTTGGCCAGGAAGGCTTCTTTCTCATCTGCGGGGACGCTGGTAGCCTGAGGCACTTTCACGGTCTTCGGGTTCACATAATGCCCGTTCTTGTACATGGCGAAGTGGAGATGGGGCCCGGTTGCGCGGCCGGATTTCCCGACATAGGCGATAACCTGGCCCTGGCGCACGGTTGAGCCGACTTTTAGTCCCCTGGCGAAACCGTTGAGATGGCAGTAGGCTGAAGAGTAGACGGAGTTGTGACGCAGTTTCAGCCAGTAGCCATTAACCGCATCATACTTCTTCACGATCACCTTGCCGTCGCCGATAGCCATGATGGGGGTTCCCGTCGGGGCCGCGTAATCGATTCCGTAGTGGGGGGTCACCTTTCCCGTGACGGGGTGAAGCCTGCGGTTCGTGAATCCGGAAGAGATCCGCTGGAAACGGAGGGGGACCTTGAGAAACTGCTTCCGCAGACTCGCCCCGGTCTCGTCGAAATAGTCCGTATTCCCGTTTTCCATCCGGTATTGGAAAGCCAGATACGGCCTGTCCCCGTTGACGAACCTGGCGGCATGGATGGGGCCATAGCGGACGAAGGCATCCTCCCGGTAATATTTATCCACCACGACGACAAAGGAATCACCCTTTCTCAGATCGCGGAAAAAATCCACCTGCCAGGCGAAGATATCGGCAAGGTTCAGGGCCAGGGCCGGATTTTCCCCTATGGCATCCACTGCCCCGAAGAGGGAATCCTCGATGGTGCCCGAGAGGGTGACGCTCTGGATCCGGTAGGGGATGGGTTCCACGAGGATGGAGGGAGGGCCTTCCTCCTCGAAAACCACGCGAACCATTTTCTCCTGGTCCGGTTCGTAACGATATTCGACGATACGGTCCTCCTGAAGGTGGAGCTGATAGTCCCTTCCGGCGACGAGGCGGGAGGGATCGATCCCTTCCACCCTGGCGCGGGATATCTCGAGGATCTGGTCGTCGGGAAGGTCGAAATCCCTGAAAATCCCGTAAAGGGTATCCCCTTGGCGGACCGTGTGCTTCTCGATCCTCACAGGGGCTTCGGCGGCTTCCGGCTGGATGGTGCCGAGGCCTCCCAGGGTGCTCTGGACGGAATCCTCCGGGGAGACATCCGGGGTTGGGACGGGAAGAACCGGGCGATTGAGATAGAAAAGTCCGAGGCTTAAAAGAAGCCCCAGAAGAAACCGGAGGCGGATCCGCGGATGCCTTTTTTTCCGGGACGTTATGGCAGAGGAAAAATCTCCTTGCATTGATGATCCTCTCAGATAGATTCCTTTTGACTCGTCGATCCCTTCATTCCGGGATGCGCTGAAGCGTGGCTCCCGGGAAAAGACCTTACCTGTTTAAAAATCTCATTGCAAGAGCGGTCTGGGTTTTGGAAAAGTGTGGATTTTTTCCCCGAACAGCGGAATTCGTCACTCATGACGCACCGCCGCCGCGGCTGCCTGTCCGCGTTTCCAGAATGGTGTTCCCGACTCTGAAACGCTCCCCCGCTCCCATCCGGGCCATTTTCACCTTCCTGCCCCCGAAAAATGTCCCGTTGGTGCTGTCGAGGTCGATGATCACAAATCGATCCCCGAATACCTTGACGAGGCAGTGACGGCGGGAGACTTCGGGGTCCCCCAGCGATATGTCCCCCTGGCTTCTGCCCAGGATGAGCTCCGGTTTTTCCAGCGGCAATTCCCGGCCCGTTTCCACCTCCTTAAATGCGTAGCTGACACCCGCAAGGAAAAAGGGGTCCTGCTTCGAGATTTCCTCAAGAAGAAGTCCGGCCTCCGAGGAACTCTGGCCGACCTCGGAAAAATCGTAGGCGATGGTCTGTCCATAGTCCGTCACGGGACGAAGAAGAGGGGCGTCGGGAATCCTCTGGGGGTCCTTTCGAGGGGGGATGAGGATCCACTGACCGCAGTTCGGGCAATGGGCTTTGGCTCCTCTGGCCGGGACCTTTTCATCGGCTATTCTGTACCGGGTCTGGCAGCTCGAGCACGTCAATTCCATTGATTGGTTCCTTCAGGCCTCATCCGTCTCCCATTTGAGGGAATGGAGCCCGTTCCCGTCAATTCTGCTGAGGGGCGACCCCTATCGGGATCTGATAGGTTTCCGTTACAATATCCCCGCTGTTCCCCGACTCGTCCGTGCTGAAAAACTTCAGGACCGTGTACCTCTCGAGCAGGAGGGGACCCTTGTAAACGGGAGATTTTTCAGTTGGAGGGGTTCCGTCCAGGGTGTATCGAATAACAGCCCCCTCCTCGCTCTCGAGGATTACGGAAACGGGGCCCAAAAATTTGCCTCCCCTGGGTTTTGCCGCAGCGACGGGGGGGGTGCGGTCCAGGATATACCGCGCCTGCCCCGGGACTCCCCTGTTTCCCACCTTATCGATGGCCAGCCAGGAGAGAACCGTGTTGGTTTCGATTTCAACGGGGGATTCGTAGCGGAGGGATTTTTCGTCGGGGATGCTGCCGTCGAGGGTGTAATAAACGTCCGCCGGTTCCGAGGTCTCGATCATGACCCTGATTTTTCCGGGGTATTCTCCTTGGGGTGGCCTCAGGATCACTTCGGGGGGAACCTTGTCGATAATGTATTCCCGGTTCTCGACGGGCCCCTTGTTTCCCGCCCGGTCCACCGCGTAAAACGAAAGGGTGGTGCTTTCGGATAGGCGCACCGGGCCCTGGTAAAGCCGGGAACCCGGTTTTTCCCCGCTTGAGCAGGGGTCGCAGTAGATTTGTCCGGGCTCGCTGGATTGCAGGGTGACCGTTACGGGTTCGGAAAAGGTTCCTCCGGGGGGATCGGCACTGACGAGGGGCGGATCAAGGTCGATCAGGTAGTTTTCCTCCCGCGGTTCTTCCCTGTTTCCCTCACCGTCCACGGCAAAAAACCTGATGACTCCGCTGCGAACCATCTCCACAGGACCGCTGTAGACCGGGGATTTCTCAGTTGGACGGGTGCCGTCAGCGGTATAGTGGATAGTGTTTCCCTCTCCGGCGGAAAGGGAGACCTTGATGGCGCTGTTAAAAAGTCCTCCCGATGGGACGGCCAGTGTGGCCGGCTTTGTTTCATCCATGGTCACCCGATAGGTTTCCCTCCGGATCTCTTCCCGATTCCCGGCTTCATCCCGGGCAAAGAACCGGACTGAAGTTGTCCTGAACAAAGGTATGGGTTCCGTGTAGATAGTGGATTCCTCCGTCGGGGGTGTGTCATCCAGGGTGAAGAAGACATGGGCATCCGGCTCCGTGATCAGGCGGACGGCTACAGGATGGGTGAAGGATCCGCCCCGCGGCGAGGCGACGGTAACCGGTTTATCCACATCCGGCATAACTTTGTAGACAGCCTCCCCCGAAGGAGAACGATTTCCGAAGGAGTCCACCGCGAAGAAGCGGACCACAGCGCTGTGCCGCAGCCTCACGGGCGAGATGTAGGGAATGGCTTCCCCGGGACCGAGGGAGAAATAAACCGTCGCGTTGGATTCGGTTTTAAAGGTCAGGTTTACCGGCCGGTTGTAGCTCCCGGGGGCAGGTTGGACCGTCACCGGCGGCAAGGTCTTTTCGGGCAGGTTCAGGCGGGAAACCGCTCCGGCCAGTGCAAAAATAATCCCGAGGACAAGAAAGGGTTTCCCTTTCATCAGCTCTCTTGGGCCGCGGAACCGTCAAAGAAATACCGGCCATATTTCACGAAGCCGGCGACATTGGCCATTCGTGGGTCTTCACGGGTCTGGAGGAGGGCCAGTTCACCTTTCACGAGGGGTTTGAGATATTCGTAAAGGGCTTCTCCTCCGCCTCCGGCGATGAGAATCAGGTCCAGGTCCCAGTCATCGGCCCATATGCGCTCCATATCGTTGGCCACCGCGGCGGCAAGGCGGCTGAAGACCTCGTTCTTGACGTTGCTCAGGTCGTATTCCGCCCCCCGGATCTTCAGGCTCCCTTCCCGGACGGCGTCATAGAGGCGGTAGACCTCCACAGCGACCCCGCTCATCTCGGTCAGTGCCTCGGAAATATACTGGAAAGCCTTCGCGATTCCGGTATCGGTGGTCCTGCTTCCCCGCTCCGAATGCCGAAGCCCCCGCGAAATGATAAAATCGGTAGTTTTGAAACCGACATCGATAACGCCGATCTTGTCCTTGGCCAGATCGGTCCGGAGAAGGGTCCCGTCTTCGCGGAAGAGAAAATCCACCAGGCTTCCATAAGGCTGGGGGATGGTCCGGACGCGTTTTATGCTCAGGAGGACTTCCTTCTCCTTGCCTTCCTCGTGAAGGACAATGGAATGGTCCCCGGTGAGAGCTTCCGCCAGATGGTTCCTGAACTGGATGAAATGCCCGACGGGAAGTCCCGTCACCACGTTTATCGGGACCCTGCTTGGGGCAATGCGGGCTATGGAGGCGAGGGCGAGGATCCTGAACTGCTGGGCGACCATCTGACTGTGATCGAGGGTGAACTGCCGTACCCTTGATTCGGATTCCGCGAGTTCACCCACGAAAAAGGATCGCTCATCCAGGGTGAGATGGGAGCCGGAGATCCCTTCACCGGGGAAAAAGTTTTCCTCCATGGATCGTGGCTGAGGTTCTCCTATCAAAGACTTGAAAAGGACCGAAGATTCTCCGTCCGTAGCCTTTGTGAATCCGAACCCGACATCCACTCCCACTACCACCATCTTGATTACCCTCCTTGGATCTGGATGCCCCGGATGGCCTCCAGGGTTTCCTCATTTATCTTGTACTGGGAAACGAATTCCCTCTCAAGCTCCTCGATCCGCATGAGATCGATTCCGCTCGAATCGATGAACTCTTTCCTCAGGCCGGAATCCCTTGCCTGAATGGCCTGGGGAAGCACCGAGCCGTAGTAGATCCTTTCTTTTTTAAGGTCCTCAAGGGTTTTTCTGAAAAAAGATTCCGGGACATCGGGCCGGACGAGACCCCGGGAAACGAGCATCTTTCGCACGTCCGCAAGAAAGGCCACTTCCTCCTCCGTACTCCTAAGGGACCTTCCGAATTTCTTGAGCCAGCGGTCCATTGCGGTCTTGATGATCGTGTATTCATGCTCTTCCCTCACAATGTTTTCGAGGGATATCATGAGGTCCTGAAGGGACCGGTCCCCTGTTCCGATGCCCAGGAGCCCTTTGTCGAGAGCCTCGACTTTCACCCGCCCATACTTCGGAAGATAGGGATTGTCCAGGACCGGGGAGAAAAAGAGCTCATGGAAGAGTCCTTCATGGATATCATCGAAAACCTTTCTGTTGGAGAGAAGGCTGCGAAGTTTGTCCTCGGAAATTTTCTGTTCTTCGTGGAAAGCGATGCTGTTTACCGTGTTGTAGATGTTGTCGAACCTGTCGAAGAAAGTGATGATGTTGCCGAATTCCTCCAGGATCTCCGTATCGTTGGTCGTGCGGCTGAGATCGTCGCATGCCTTCCCGACCTCGATAAGGAGGCGATCGAAGGCGGAATCCCGGTTTTCAAGGGCCGTGAGCTTGGATTTCAGGAGTTTTTTCAGGTCCTCTTTTTCGAGATGGATCCCGGTCTTGCGGGCTTTCAGGAAAACGGTTCCAAGAATCCCCCTGACTTCCACGAGGTAGGAGGACTCGTCATCTGTCCGGATCTTTTTCCCTCCGAAAAGTTTCTCGTCCAGGGTATCGAGGAGGTTTACGGGGATTCCTTTTCTAAGGGCGACCGTCCTGAGGCGGGAGAGGCGGGCTTTGTGCTCAAGGCGAATTTCGTCGCGGGACCTTATGTCCACCAGAACGGCCCTGTATTCCTCGACGACCTGACGATTTTCCGGCAGGCGGTACATGACATCGATCTTCATCCTTTCCTGGGAGTAGGGATCGATGGTCAGGGAGGCCGCCAGATCGTTGATCCGGTTGTTTTCCTCATCCCCCGGAGTGAGGGATTGAGAGTAGGTCTCCTGGATTTTTCGATAGAATTCCAGGTGGTGCCGGTTGATCAGCTTCAGGAGGAAAAAGGCGTTGGCTATCTGTGACCAGTGGTTCCTCATCTCCTCCACGATGAGAGAATCGTCCTCGTCGAGGTTGAGGGGGAACCTCTTGAGGGCCCGGCCGAGGACCCGGAGGATCTTTTCCTGCTGCTGGGCCAATGGTTCTTCCTTTTTGAACTGGAGAAAAAAGAAATAGTTGAAGACGGCATTGCCCCTGAGGAAGATCTGCCGGTAATCCTCGGCCGCCGTTGTTTCGGGCGAAAAATCGATCCGGGAACCGGCCTTGTGCCTGGCCCCGAAGACAACGAGGCGATTGATGACGTCGGGTTTTGCGAGGTCCTCGATGGGTTCTTCCACCCCGAACATATAGGGGCAGAAACTCCCCCCGTTCCCCGTGTGGGAGAGGGTGTCAGGGCCGAGGACCATTTCGTTCCCGCCGAGAAAAAAGCGGTGCGTAAAGATTCCGTCTTTTTCCCTGGGGTGATGGAAATAACGGCAGTCGAGACGCTCCCCGGAAAGGGTCGCGAAAAACTCTTTGCCGTTTCCGGTCTCGCCGTGGATCCTGAGGTCCTTGATCATAAAAATACCTTTTGCGGCCGGGCACTTGGCCTGAGGGCCCGAAAGCCTCCCTCCCGACCGGGCCGCCGTATATCCCTCGGGCCATGTTATCCTATTTCGCGATGGTTGTCTTGGGAGGAAAACAACAGAAGTGGAAAGGGATAAAGGGGAAAGTGGAAAGGGGAAGGGGGAAAACCCGGCCGTCGGGCTGCCTCCCGGTTTCGGCGGTCGTCTGGATCGTCGATTCTATACCGGATTCTCTTTCTTTTCCCCCACCAGGAAGGCCAGTTCCCGGATGACTTTGGCGGCCACCGCGCCCGAGGGTCCCCCTCCACCTGGTCCCGGGCAGAATTCAACCACATCCGCCGCTACGATCTTGAGTCCTCGGAGGGAAAGGATGGCGCTTTCAAGCTCCCGGAATGTGATCCCTCCCGGCTCCGGGGTCCCGGTCTCGGGCATAACGGAAGGGTCGAGGACATCCAGATCAACCGTCAGGTAGACCGGTTTTCCCGCAAGGGTCCGGACCAGGGACCCGATGTCCTTCACGATGGTGTTTTCCCTTTCCGCGAGTTCCCATTCCTCCCGGGCGCCCGATCGGACTCCAAACTGCGAAAGCCGCTCCTTTCCGACGAGGTCGAGGACCCTCCGCATCACCGTGGCGTGGGAGAACCTGGCCCCGTTGTATTCGTCCCTGAGGTCCAGATGGGCGTCCATCTGCAGAACGGCCAGGTCGGGATAGACCCGGAGGGTTTCCTCCACGGCCGGGAGGGTGACAAGATGTTCTCCCCCTATCATGATGGTCCGGCTTCCCAGGGAGAGGACTTTTCGCACCTTTTCCCGGATGGCCGCGGAGACTGTGCCCCATTCCGGGATCGCGAAAACGTCGGCGTCCCCGTCGTCGGCGATTTTCAGATCCCTCAGGTCCTGACGGAAGGAGGGGCTGAAGGTTTCAAGGACTTCGGACCAGAGGCGGACCCCGGCAGGCCCGAAACGGGATCCCGGCCGGAAAGAGGAGGTCCCGTCGAAAGGAGCCCCTACGAGGGTTACCCTGGACCCTTCAACCGGGTGATTTGCTCCTAGAAACCTGACATGGCCCACCCCGGTTATCCTCCGATAGCCTCTTCGACAAATTTCGGCAGGGCGAAACTGGCGAGATGGATCCCGGGGGTGTAATAGCGTGTCTTGAAAGCCGCCTCCCTGCGGCATTGCGGGAGGGGGGAAGATCCCTTTGAGCCCAATAGAAAGCTCCACGTCCCTCCCGGATAGGCCATGACGGGAGCGAGGTAGAAGCGGGCCCGCGGGAAGGCCGCAAGGGCGTGCCCGTGGATATCCTTCATAAGGCTGAGGTTAAAGAAAGGGGACCCCGACTGGCAGGCAAAAACGCCGTCCGGACCCAGGATGCGGGAACACCCCTCGAAGAATTCCGGGGCAAAAAGGGCCACCGCGGGACCGACCGGGTCGGTGGAATCCACAAGGACAACGTCAAAACGCCCCGCCTGCGCCTCCCCGACATAACGGACTCCATCCTCGCAGAGCACCCTGACCCTTGGGTCCGAGAGGGCCCCGCTGACCTGGGGCAGATATTCACGGGAGACCTCCAGGACTTTTTCGTCGATCTCGACGAGGATCACCTCTTCAACTCCCGGGTGCCTTAGAACCTCCCTCACGGTCCCGCCGTCCCCGCCTCCGATGACGAGGACCCTTTTTGGGTCGTGATGAGTGAAGAGGGGCACATGGGCAAGCATCTCGTGGTAGAGGAACTCATCCCGTTCCGTGAGCATGACCGCCCCGTCTAAAACGAGGACCTTCCCGAAGGCGAAGGTGTCTAAAACGGCCATTTTTTGAAAGGGACTCTCCCCCCGATACAGGACGTCCCTGACCTTCATGGCCAGCCCTGAGTCGGCGTACTTTTCAGTGAACCAGAGGTCCATCAATCCCCCTCCCGGCTCCAGAGGACAACAGCGGCGAAGGCGGCCCCCACCTCAATGACATGGTGGGATACAGACGTGCTTTCCACCCGGCCGATCTCGAGGCCCCTTGCCTTGAGCCCGTGGACGGCCATGTCGCGGCAGATGTCCTCGGTTTCCTCTCCAGGTCCCTGGGCGCTGTATTCCATGATCAGGCCCGGCATCTCCGGGTCGGTGGGAAAAGCGGCCGCGACGGCGGCGGAAATGGTCTGCCCCTTGATGGTGCTTGAAATGCTGGCATAGGCCACCGGGACAAGGGCCCCGAAGGGGATGGCGACCGGATCAATTCTTTGCGATCGCGGGGGGACGATGCTGCTCATCTTTACCAGATTCGTATTGCCGATGCCCGAAGCCAGAAGGGCGCCGTCAAAGGCGTTAAGGGGCATATACCCCTCCGCGGCCCCCTGCACGAGAAAGTAGGCATCGGGGGTTTGAAAAATCATGGCTGCTCCTGGAGGGGGATCGGGCCGATGCTTCCCTCGGGTTTGTGCCGCGCGCCCTGGCCGAGGACCCTGAGTTCACCCCTGGCCACTTCCTGGCATTCGGCGTCCCCGGCGGAGAATCCCTCCTTGAGGAACTCGTAGGCGATCCAGGGGTCCACGTTCTCGCCGCAGGTGAACAGGTCCACGGCCGCGTAGCCGTATTCGGGCCAGGAATGGATGGCGAGGTGAGATTCCGCGATGACCACAACCCCGCTGATCCCATGGGGGGCGAAGCGGCGGAAAACCGAGTCGACGATGGTAGACCCCGCTCTCACGGCAGCTTCCTTCATGGATTTTTCCACGAACTCCAGGTCATTGAGCTTTTGCGCATCGCAATTGTAATATTCCGCCAGAATATGCCGTCCAAGCGCGATCATCTCAAAGTCACCTCCTTCTTCTGCCCTCGGGGCCTGTTCCCCTGTTTCAATGAAATACCGGCGGTGAAACGACCCACAGAATCCTCGCCGTAACCTTTCCCTGGTTGGTCAGCTTGTGGGGCCGGTCCGAGCGAAAATAGAAGCATTCCCCCTTGCGGACCTTTTGCGGTTTGCCTCCCTCGATTTCCAGAACGACGCTCCCCGACAGGACCATTCCAAACTCTTCCCCCTCGTGCCCCTGGTCCAGGGAATGCTTGCCGGGGTCAATGGTGACGAAAACGGGATCCATGATTTTTCCCTGGGCTCCCGGGATGAGGAGCTCGATGACCTCCTCGTCCTCGCTTCCCTCAACCCGCACCCTGTCCTTTTGGCGAAAAACAACCCGCTCATCGCCTCCCTGAAGGTTCCGGAAGAATTCCGCCAGGCTGGTGCCGAAAACACCCAGGATCTGGGCCAGGGCCTCTATGGAAATGGAGGTGAGGTCCCTTTCCAGCAGGGAGATGAACCCCTTGGTGAGATCCGCCCTGAGAGCCAGTTCATCCTGGGTCAGGTTGTTGGCCACCCTGAGCCGCTTGATCCGGCTCCCGATGTGGAGAGTTTTTTCCATGCCTGCCTTTCGGGGGGAAGACCGTTTTCCGGCCCCTTTTCCGGCCCCGTTTTTTTGTTTAATAAAGTATAACTTAAAGTTTAATAAAGTGTGCTTTATATTCCGGTGGATCGGGTTTGTCAAGGGAAGAAAAAGGGCTGGTAAAATTTTGGCAGGGCGCGCCATATACCAAAAATTAACAAGCAAAACCAACAAGTTGGAAAACTACGTCCCCCTGGCCCGGGGAGAGGTTTTCTGGCCGGCCAAACACGGGTTTCCCCTCGCCGCGTTTTTCGTGATAAAAAACGCTGAAAAATCGGGATTTTTCATATTAAAAGGAAAAAATTCTCTTTTTCCCAAGATGAGATTTTCCCTGCTATAATATTTTCCATGACAATCCGGAAGATGCGCGCTCTCGGTTATTTCCCCAGGGAAGGGGTGGTGCGTCCTGTTGAGCTCCCTCTGGAACCTCCCCAGGAAGACGAGGTCCTCGTACGCATTTCCAGGGTGGCCGTGTCCCGCAGGGACCGCGACCTCATGCAGGATCCAAAGGCTGAAACGCCGGCGGGAAGCGATTTTATCGTTCCCGGGCATATCGCTATGGGTAAAGTGGCTCAGGTGGGGAGCCTCGTCCGGGATTTCGTGCCCGGGGATCTTGTGGTCCCAACCGTCAGGTACGACTGCAATCGGTGCATCGATGCCAGGAGCGATCTTTGCCCCTTCCCCGAATATTACAGTGACGCCGGACTTCGGCAGGCGCACGGATTCGCGAGGGAATACATTGTAACTCGCGCCCGCTATCTGATCGGGGTCCCCTCCCACCTGGAACAGCTGGCGCTTCTCCTTACCCCCCTGAGCCGTGCCGAAAAGGCCCATGACGAAGCCGTCCAGATCATGAAAAGGTTCAATTTTTTCTGCTATCACCTGCCCGAAGAGTACATGCCGAGCGCCCTTATCGCCGGTATGGGCATTGTGGGGATCATGACGGCCTTCCTCCTTTCCCTCTACAATTACCGCCTGACCATTTTCTGCAGAAGGGAAGCGGACGACAGCAGATCGGGGGTTTTAAGGCCCCTCGACCTGGAATACATCAACACCCAGTGGGTATCGACCAAAAAACTGGAAAAGTGCGGATGCTGTTTCAACCAGCTTTTTGAGACAACGGGCGATCCTGAATTTGCCTTCAATCTTTTTCCCCTGCTGACCTCAAACTCCGTCGCCGTCCTCATGGATGCGCCCGCAGGATTCTCCAGGGAGCTAGAGTTCGATATCCAGGCAGGGAAGCTGATAGCCCGGATGGTCCACTGCAATCAGGTCATCCTCGGGAGCATCAAGGCCGGCAGGGAAGCTTTCGAGTCGGGGGTAAGGCACCTCACCGAACTGGCGGACCTATACCGTGAACCCCTTTCCAGTCTCTTTACGCACTCCGTTCCTTTCGAAAAATTCCAGGAGGTTCTCGACCTGGATTCCAGGGATGCCGTTTTCCCTGTCCTGGAGATGGAATAAAGGGAACAATAGAGTCGCGAAAAGTCCGTGCGGGACTTAACGCTCCCCGGAAAGGGAAAAACGGGGTTTTCCCTTTACTCACTTTCCCCTTTCTACTTTCTACTTTTCTTCTTTCTCCTCCCCCGGATACAGGCCGTACCTTTTCAGGCGATCATAGAGGGTGGATTTGGGGATTCCCAGGGAGCGCGCGGCCGCCCGGACATTGCCGCTCGATTTCTCAAGGGCCCGCGTGTAAAAAAGCCTTTCCAGCTCCTCGAAGTTTTCAGGAAGCCTGTCGATCCCTTCCTCCGGCGTCCTTTGCGATTCATCGAGGAAAACGAGGTCCCTTGGGGTGATATCTCCTCCCCCCGTAAGGATCTGCGCCCGTTCGAGGACGTTTTTTAATTCCCTGACATTCCCGGGCCAGGGGTGTTTTTTCAGGCGGTCCATGCCCTGAGGGGACAGGGTCCCTCTCCCCTGAAGGAAAAAAGAGGCGAGATCCGCGATGTCCTCTTTCCGGTTCCTCAGGGGAGGCACCAGCAAGGGCAGGACGTGGAGTCTGTAGAGGAGGTCGAAGCGGAAATTGCCTTTATCGGCCTCGATCTTCAAATCCCGATGGGTCGCGGCGATGACGCGCACGTTGATCTGGTCGGTTTTCTGGGCCCCGACCTTTCTCACCTCGCCGGATTCAAGGACGCGGAGGAGCTTTGGTTGAAGGGACAGGGACAGCTCCCCGATCTCGTCAAGGAAAAGGGTGCCCCCGTCCGCCTGCTGAAAAGCCCCCTTTCTCTCTGTTTCAGCGCCCGTAAAGGCCCCTTTGACGTGACCAAAAAGTTCGCTTTCCACCAGTTCCTGGGAAATGGCTCCGCAGTTGATCGCTACAAAGGGGGCATGGGCCCGTGCGGAAAGATCGTGGACGGCCTTTGCCACCAGCTCCTTCCCCGTGCCTGTTTCTCCCATCACGAGGACTGTAGCCCCGGTTTCGGCAACCTTTCTTATCATTTCGCAGAGCCGGAGCATTATCGCCGAAGAGCCGATGATGCCCGGGAGGTTCCAGGTCTTTTCGAAACGTTCCATCCTTTCCGTTGCCTTCGCCCAAAGAGGCATTTCCTCGCTGCCCTCTTCGAGCCTCAACAGGAAAGGGCCTATGGAAAAGCCGGAACCCGCTTCCAGAAGGATCTTGTCGGCCGGTTTGCCGTCCACGAAAGTGCCGTTGGTGCTCCGGTCCATCAACAGGTATCTGCAGCCCTGACGGACCAGGTTGGCGTGGTGCCGGCTCACTGTTTCATGGGGAAGGATGACGGCGTTTCGCCTGTCCCGCCCGATGCGCACATCCGGGGCCGATCCGATGTGATATCCTCCAAGGTACCGGTCATCCCTGTAAACATCGAGGCGCATATCCCTACTCCCCGTCTCCCTGGCCCTTCAGGAGTTTTTCCTCGTCCATTCCCAGGGCCAGACATCGGCAGAGGATTTCACAGGACCATTCAAGGGAGAAAAGGGCCTTTAACCCTTCCTCCAGCGTTGTCCCCCCCGCGAAGGCCCCGTGTCCCCGGACCACGACCACGGGGAAAGACCCGAGAAGCCCTGGGATTTTCTCCTCGACCTCCTGTGAACCGATGGTCGTTTTGGTCACGAGAACAGGAATGCGGGTAAAATAGAACTTTCCTTCGGCGTCGACAGGGAAGATCCATTTCCGTTCCATGGAGAGGGCGATCGCGGCCCTTGGGTGGGCGTGGACAATGGCCATGTGCCCGGTGGCGCTGTAAATACCGCGATGGACATTGACTTCCGTGGAGGCCCGCTCGAGCCCGGGTGCATCCCCTTCCAGTGGTATTTCCACCAGATCGCCGGGCGCAAGCCCTCCCAGCATGGATCCCCTGCGGGTGATGACAATACGGTCTCCGCGCCTCATACTCATGTTTCCGCTGTGGGAATTGTTCAGCCCCCCCTCAAAGAGGATCCTCCCTGCATCCCGAAAAAGCCCTGCGGTGTCGGAGGGGAAATCCTGTTTTTTTCCCTTCATCGCGTCTGGTCCCCGTTGGTTTGAAATAATTTTTCCGCCGAATCCTAAAGGGTTCAAGATCCGTACCAGAAAACAAAATACCATGCGAAGACCCTTTTTTCCTTAAAAAAACCGGCTTCTCGGGGTCGCGCCGGCATCGAGGGAGGCTCGAAAAAAATCGGGCATGACGAAGAAAAGAGGAGCGGAAAAACCGGAAAGGGAAGAGGAAAGTGTTTAGAAAATCGCAAGATTCCTCCTTCGAGGCCGAGGCCGGTGGCGAAGCAATTCCTCCTGGGATATCCCTGGGTCGCTTCACACAGGCTTCGGTTCGCGATGACAGCATTAAAGCCCAGCGGAAAAGGCCAGAATGAGCCGTTTTTTTTCATAGCCCGGGCGCATGGGCCGAATGCCTTTTCACCCGCCCGCCCCTATGCCCTTAAGATGATTTCCCCCTTCGGCGAGCAAAGGGCCTTCGGCTTCCCGCTTCCCTATTCTCTTTACCCTTTACCCTTTACCCTTTACCCTTTACCCTTCTCCCTTCTCCCTTCTCCCTTCTCCCTTCTCCCTTCTCCCTTCTCCCTTCTCCCTTCTCCCTTCTCCCTTCTCCCTTCTCCCTTCTCCCTTCTGTTTCTCCCCCTCCTTGCCCGGGCGGCCGCATTCTGTTATCTAGAAGCCTGATGAGCCAGCCTCCCAACACCTGCGTCAACCATCCGGATACCGCGGCAAAACGCAAATGCTACCATTGCCTTGCCTATATCTGCCCGACCTGCCAGAAAAGGATGGGAGGGCATATTTTCTGCTCCATGCGGTGCTATCTCCGATTCCGCGTCCAGGAATGCCTGGCCGGTTTTAAAAGGGCCTTTCTCCGCCTGGGCCTGAAATTACGGAAGATCGGAAAGTCGGCGGATCGTCTGACCGCAAACTGGTTCTTCCGCCTGGTCTTTCTGGGGCTCCTCCTCGGGATCCTTTACCAGACGGTCCTTCTGGCTCAAATTACCTCCGGGATCCCTGTTCCCCCGAAATCCCCGTCCCTGCCTCCCCTCATCCCCACGGCGGAACTGGTCCAGGAGGGGGAATGGATGACCCTGGCGGGGGGAGCCCCCGGATATAAGGTCGCGGTTCTGCTGTCGGACGGTGTGGAAAGGGATATCTGCTCCATCAGTGAGAACCGTTTCTCCTTCCACTTCCAGCCGGAAGAGGGTTCGAGGTCCGTCCAGGTCCAGGTCTTCGGCGATGCCCTTCCCTCCCTTTACACCAGGGCGATCCCCCTTCCGGAAAGGGGGGCCAGCCTGGCCGCCGGGATCCCCGACAACGGCGAGGGGCGGGAAATTGTCCCCTTGCCGGCCATCCCCGAAAAAGAAGAACCACAGCAAGCCCCTCCCGCCCGAAAGACCACACCCGCCGAATCAGCGGCGCCGGCGTCAACGGTAGGTGGGTCCCTCAACCATCCTGGGGTTTTAAAGGACGACATCAGCAGGGGCAAAAACGGAGTCAGTAATGTTGCCATCACCTTTGACGGGGGAAGCTACGACAATGCCGCCGGGAAGATCCTCGATGTCCTGAAAGAAAAAGGCCTTACCGCCACCTTTTTTCTCACCGGCGAATTCATGGAAAGGCACCCTGAAATAACGAGGAGGATCGCCCGCGAAGGCCACGAGGTCGGGAACCACACCTACAGCCACCTCCATCTGACGACCTTCGGGAAAAACTACCGGCACGAGACCCTTCCGGGGGTGACAAGGGAACTGGTCCTGGGTGAATTGTTGAGAAACGAGGACCTTTTTTCCTCCCTGACCGGACGGACGATGGTCAAACTGTGGCGGGCCCCCTACGGGGAGCATAACAGGACCATCCGGGGGTGGGCGGCCGAGGCCGGGTATCGCCATGTTTCCTGGACTTTCGACCCGGAAACACGGAAAAGCCTGGACTCCCTGGACTGGGTATCCGACCGGACGAGCGCCCTTTACCTGACGTCAGACCAGATCATCGAGAAGATCATCTCCTTTGACACAGAGACGGATCTCGGGCTTTCCGGGGGGATTGTCCTTTTTCATCTCGGATCCGAACGCAGTCAGGACCACTTTTATCCCAAGCTGGAGGTCCTCATCGATCGGATCCAGGAGAGAGGCTACAGGATCGGGCCGGTAAGCCGGCTTCTTGAAGCCGGAGGATAGAAAAGAAAAGAGAAGGGAGAAGGGAGGGGAAGCACGTCCAACGTCCCACGTCAAACGTCTAACGAAAGGGCAAGCACAGGGAGGAAACACATCCTTAGAGCCCCGCACTCCGGGCGAATTTGGTCGCCGTAAGATCTCCGGACTGCGGGTTTCGAATCCGGATCGCGCAACCGGTGTTGATGGCTTCGTAAAAAGTCATCAACGCGCCCCGGGTGGGGCGCCCGAATCAAGGACCGTTGTTGTAAGTCCTTGATTCGTAAGGAAAGCGAAAATGACACTTTTCGCTAACCGTTGCGCGAAAAGTCCCGCATGGACTTTTTGCGACTCTGTCAATGTTGAGGGAAGGTCGTTTATGGGTGACAAGGAATCAATTATTCTCGTCCTTGCCGTTGCGGGAGGATTCGCAGCCGGTTTTCTTCTGGCCTGGCTGGTGGCGAGGTCGAAAGTCGCTTCCCTGAAAACGGAACTCCGGATGACCCGGGAAAAGGCGGAGGAAAACCTCCGGCTCATACGCGAGGCGAAGGAAACCATGGGGGATGCCTTTAAGGCCTTGTCCTCCGATGCCCTCAAGACCAGCAGCACCCAATTCCTTCAGATCGCGCGTCTGGAGCTGGAAAGGCTCCAGGCCGAAGCCAGGGGGGATCTGGAAAAGAGACAGGAAGCGGTGGCCCACATGGTGGTCCCGATCCGGGAGTCACTGGAGAGGTTTGACGGCCAGGTCCGGAAGCTCGAGAGCGTGCGCCAGGAGGCTTACGTGGAACTCCGCGAGCAGATCCGCCATCTCTCGGCGGGCCAGGAAAGCCTCAAGAACGAGACCGGAAATCTGGTCAAGGCCCTCCGCAGTCCCGTCGTACGGGGGAGATGGGGTGAAATCCAGCTCAAAAGGGTCGTCGAGATCGCGGGGATGCTCTCTTACTGTGATTTTGTGGAGCAGGAGTCGGTCACCACGGAGGACGGCCGCCTGCGCCCGGATCTCATCGTCCGCCTTCCCGGAAACAAGAATGTCGTCGTGGACGCGAAGGCCCCGCTGCAGGCCTTCCTGGACTCCCTTGAGACCGGGGACGAGGACCGAAAAAAGGCCTGCCTTCAAAGCCACGCGAGGCAGATCAGGGATCATATGAACAATCTGGGATCCAAGGGATACTGGGAGCGAATCCCCGGCTCGACCGAGTTCGTCGTCATGTTCCTTCCCGGGGAAAATTTCTTTTCCGCCGCCCTTGAGCAGGATCCGGGCCTCATCGAACAGGGGGTGGAAAAGAGAGTCATCCTGGCGACCCCCACGACCCTGATCGCCCTTCTCAGGGCCGTTGCCTACGGGTGGCGGCAGGAAACCATCGCCGAGAGCGCCCACCTTGTCAGCGAACTGGGAAAAGAGCTCTACGACAGGCTTCGGGTCATGGCCGAACATTTCTCAGGTGTCGGAAAGGGTCTGGACAAGGCCGTGGAGTCCTATAATCGGGCGGCGGCCTCCCTTGAGAGCAGGGTCCTCGTCAGCGCCCGGCGTTTTGCGGACTACGGTGCCGGGACATCCCGCGAGATACCCCAGGTGGACCAGGTGGAGAAGGACACCCGCCGCCTTCAGATCCCCGACAGGGACGAAAAGGATAAGGATTAAAAGCCTCCCCGGGGGATCCCTTCCGAGGGATCCCTGCCGGGTCTTTCCTTCGGTGAAGCAGCATGTTTAACAGGAGAACAGGGGAATGGGAGCGCCGCGGCTTTTCCCGGCCGCCCGGTGGGGCGGGGGAGAGACGTCAGGGGCAGGGCGACCGACGGCAGGGCCTTTTCGAACGGCGGGGTCGGATCACGGATCGACGAAGCCGCCGATCCCTCTTCCATACCGGGGTCCTCGAGCGGAGGTCCCGATTTATGGACCGGAGAGGGAAAGGCAGGGCCTGAGGGCGTCGCAAAACCAACGTTTTCCGGGAACCGGAGCCCGGGGCGGACCCCGGCTCCCGGGGGATGGTCAGGAAAAATGCTTTCGGAAGAGTTCCTCCGACCTCTTGCGGCCCTCCTCGGTGAGTTCAACCGATCGGGACTTGCTCTTGGGATTTCCGATGAAACCCTTTTGATGGAGCCGGTCCAAGATCTCCCAGTCGTATCCTTTCCACGTCCGGAATCCGGACGCTTCCCGGAAAGTCGTCAGGGACATCAGGGCCAGGACGGCCTCATCTGCCGATTCTTCCTTGTATTTCATCCTTTTCACCTCCCTTTCTGTCTGTGGAATGACCGGGATTTTGCAAAGGCCGGGCCAGGGGGAACCTGGTCCCGGGACGGGAAGGCAGAAACCGCCGCTGTCGCCGGTGCAGTCAGGTAAGAAAACATCCTGATGCCCGAAGGGGAATGATCTGGTAATATCCTGATATGATTATGCAAAGCCTGGACGACGGGAACTCCGGGGACCCCGGGGAATCCGGAAAGGAAAAACGCCTTTCCCGGAAATGGATCATCGCGGGCGGTCTGGCCGCAGCCCTGGGGATAATCCTTCTCCTGCTGCCCTTTGCTCTTGAACTGGGAGCGGAACGGTTCCTCACACGGATGGGGGCACGCTCCGCCCGCATCATGGATGTGGATTTCAACCCCTTCCTGGGGAAACTGGTCCTTCACGGCATCGAGGTCGCCGGTCCCGGGAGCGGGGCCCTGGAACTGGAACTTTTAGAAACCCGTGTAAACTTCCGGTCCCTGTTCAGGAAGAGGATCAACATTGTCCATACCGGGATAACCGGCCTCAGGGCCGATATCCGGCGCCAGGAGGACGGGTCTGTCTCTGTAGCCGGATTTCCCTTCGGGCCAGGGGGCGAATCGACTCCGGAGGAGGATTCCGGAGGGGAAAAGAAGCCTTGGGGGTTCGGTTCGGGCGGTGTCGAAATCGGGGGGGTCCGTCTTCACCTGTCCACGCCGGAAATAGATGACATCCTTTCGATCCGGCATCTCCGCCTGGGACGTTTCGCGACCTGGTCCCCGGAAGAGCCGGGGGATTTCAGTCTCCTCACCCTTCTGGGGGAAACATCCCTGGAGCTCTCGGGGACGGCGAAGCCCTTCGCCGATGAGAGGGCGGTGGATCTGAAATACGACCTCGCGGATCTTCCGCTGGGCAGGCTGGAACCGTTTTTGCCTCCCGCGGTGGTTTCCTCCCTTTCAGGGCGGCTTGGAGCGGAAGGGTCCGTCACCCTTCGGGCCGGTTCCGGTCCGGGGAGAGAAAAGGCTTCGCCGGCTTACGATCGGTCGGTGAGCGGGACCCTTTCCCTGACCCTTGACGAGGGCCTGCTCGGGGCGGTTCTCGGCCAGGGCTCCGTCCGCGTTGGCCAGCAGAGGGTGGCCGCGCGCATGGAGGCCTCTTACTCGGACACGGGCGCTTTTGCCCCGGAGAATCTCAAGGCGGCCGGGGACCTCACCGTGAAAGGTTTTTCCGTAGCCCAAGAGGGTAAAAACGAAGCCCTTTTAGGGATCAGGGAGACGACTCTGAAGGATTTCCGGGTTGAGGGGCCCGGAAACGTCAAGGCGCAGAACCTGGCCCTCCAGGGAATCCGGATCCTTTCCCGGCCGCCCGGAACGGTAAGGGAAGGGGAGCCATCCCATGTTGCTTCCCTCGAAAGCCTTATCCTGAGCGGCCTTTCCCTCAGCGACATGAAATCCCTTCAGCTCGGGGAGATTACCCTTGACTCCCTGTCGGCCTGGATCCTCCGGCAGGAGGGGGGCTCACTGGAGGCCGCGGAACTCCTTCCCGAAACAGAGCCCAAAGAAGCGGCCGGGGAGAGGGAAGACCCTCAGCAGGGAGAGGAAGCTCCCCGGGGGAAAGAGAAGGGCGGCCTGGAGGTTGCCATCGGAAAACTGGCCCTCACCGGGGAAAACGTCCTCACTTTCCAGGACCATGCAGGCCAGTCCCCCCTCAACATGAAGGCGGATTCTGTCCTCATGGAAGTGACCGGATTCAAAGCTCGTCCCTCCGGGGAAAAAGAAGGAATTTCCATCCAGGCCCGGGGCAACCTGAACCTGGGGAATATTTCCATTTCCGGGGGGCAGAAGGGGACGGGGCTCCTTGAGATTGCTAAAACCGATGTCAACAATCTTCGGGTGGAAGGGCTAAACAATGTCAGCACGGAAAAGATGACTTTCCGGGACCTTTCCATGCTGTCCAGGCCCGGGGGTTCGGTAGGTAAGGGGGAACCCCCCGCGGTGGCCTCCTTGAAGAGTCTCACCGTCAGGGATGTCAGCCTCCGGGAGATGCGCGCGCTGCACATGAAAGAGATCACCCTTGAATCCCTTTCCGCCTGGATCCTCCGCAAGGAGGGAGGTTCCCTGGAAGCCATGGAGCTTCTCCCGAAGGCCCGGGACGCAGCCGGGACAGGGGAGGGGAGCGTTCCCGGGGCGAAGGGGGAAGGGGGGGTGAATGAGATCACTCTCGATCGTCTGGCCCTTTCCGGGGAAAATGTCCTGACCTTCAAGGATCGCGAAGCCAGACCGCCGGTGACCATGAAGCTCGATTCCCTGAAAATGGAAATAACCGATTTTAAGACCGGCCCCTCAGGCGGACAGGCGGCGCTGTCCCTTGAAGCCGGCATGGGGAAATATACGTCCCTCGATGTCCAGGGCAAGATCCGCGCCCCCTGGGACAACCCGGATCTTGACGGCAGAGTGGTCCTGAAATCCTTCGATCTTCCGCCCCTCACCCCTTACACCGATCGCTATCTCGGCTATGTGCTGAGCAGCGGGCATCTCAATATGGATATGGACATTCGAATTTCGGGGGGAACCCTCGATTCGGAGACGGAGATTGTCGTCAACCGGATCAAGATGACGCCTGTGAAGGAGGAAGCGGAGCAGAAAGCCGGGGAGCGTCTCGGCATCCCGGTCAAAACCGCCCTGTCCCTTTTAAAAGATAAAAACGACAATGTTGAGCTTAGCCTCCCAGTGGAAGGGGATCTTAATGATCCCAATTTCGAACTTTCGGATGTCATCCTGAAGGTGACCGGAAACGCCCTGGAAAAGGGTGTGGGCGCCTATTACCAATCCCTTGGGGTGACGTTCCTGACGGGGGGTCTCATCCCGCCCGGCACCTTCACCCTCCTCGGCCAGGTCTTCAAGGGCGTCGCAACCGTTTCCTTTGATCCGTTGGTCTTTGATCCTTTGGTCTCCGGGCTTTCGGCCGAACATGAAAAGTTCCTTGAAGAGCTGGCCGTTTCACTGACAGAAAAACCTGACAGCCGCCTTATCATCATCGGCAAGGTGACGAACCGCGACATCATGGCCCTCAGGCGGCAATCGCCGGCCTATGCCGGCACTCTCGCCGCCCTCCCAGCGGGCGCGGCTGAAGAAATGGAGCCTGCGGGCATGCCTTCCGGGGTGGAAGGAGTCCAAACCCCTGAAACGGACTTCCCGCAGCAGACGGGCATCCCTCGGGAACCCCCTTCCATTGAGGAAATGCCCCTGACGGACTGGGAGAGAGAGGAACTGACAGCCCTGGCCAAGGAGCGGGCGGAAAACGTCAAGGATTTTCTTGTGGAGAAGGGCGGACTGGATCCGGAGCGGCTCTTTATCCTCTATTCCGAGGTGGAAAAGGAAGCGGGCGGTCCCCCTCCCAGGGTGGAGCTATCCATCTGATCCCTGCTGCGCCTCGATCTTCCCCAACTGCCTGTTTGCCTCCGATTCCCGATTTTCCCTGCGGAAAGCCTCGATGGATTCCCTAAGCTCGTCGAGCTGGGGGGATCGGATCACGGGGAGGTTCTCCGTTCCCCTCTTGTCCAGGTGTTCCAGGACCGTAGCCACATCCATCCCGGCCGGGTCGAAAGCGGGCTGGTAGGCCGGAACCTTTTCCTTTTCCATGCGCACGCAGGAGATGACCCCGGCCTCCACGAGCTCGTGGAGGAGCTGTCTCAAAAGGCGAACAGGGATGCCCAGCTTCAGGGAGATTGTGTTCTCCTCCATGGGATTTTCCCCCGGCCGGAAATTTTCCACGAGGAGGTTGACAATCCGCAAGGCAAGGAGTTTGCGAAAGGCCGGGCTTGCCATGTTGACATCCGGCTCGAACTCGTAGGTGTCCACGTTCTGGGTGGCGAAGGAAAGTTCGGCCCCGGAAAGGACGATCATCCAGCTCGTCTGCAGCCAGATGAGGAAAAGGGGCAGGGCCGCGAAGCTTCCATAGATGGCGTTGTATCTCGCCACACCGACCTGGAAGGTCACATAGACCATCTGGAAAACCTGGTAGACCGTCCCTGCGACTATGCCGGCGAGGAGGGCGGCCCTGAATTTGACGCGGGTGTTGGGCATGAAGACGTAGAGAAATGTGAACATGAACCAGATGGCTATCAGGGGCAGGAGGCGCAGGCCGATCTGGATTAAAGGGCTGAAATATCCCAGGATCTTCAGCCGGTCCAGGATGGCTTCCATCTGGCTTGTTACGATGACCGTTACCGCGCTGGAGCTGACAAAAGCCAGGGGCAGGAGGAGCAACAGGCTCAGGTAATCGGCTACCTTGCGAGCCCAGCTCCTGGGTTCCTGAACCCCCCAGATTTCGTTGAAGCTCTGCTCGATGTTGGACAGAACCTTGATTACCGTCCAGATGAGAAAGGCAAAGCCGACCCCGGCAACCAGCCCGCCCTTCGTGTTTTCCAGGAGGCGGTTGGCAAATACAATGATCTGGGTGGCCACTTCCCCGTGGGCCGCAAGGGCTTTGATGATCTGGGTTTCCAGAGTTTTCTGGAACCCGAACCCTTTGGCCACCCCGAATATCATGGCGAGGACCGGGACAATGGAAAGGAGGGAATAAAAGGTAAGGGAACTGGCCCTCATCTGGCCCCTGTTTTCCATGAAGCCTCTCAGCGTCAGGAGGATAATCCGCAGGGCCCGCACCCCGATCCACTTTAAAAAACCGGTCTCGCCTCTCCTGATCCTCCAGATCCCCGTTTTCAGGAAAAAAAGGAGGTCCTGGAAGGAAAATTTTTTCGGTGACGAAGGATTTTCGTTCATGGTCTGCCCCCCGCTTTCCCTTCCTGTTTTTTCCAGACGATCCGCAGCCTCGCCGCTTCCTTCCCGCCCGGTTCGATGATGAGCCGATGGAGACATGTCCCTTCCTCCCGGACCTCGGTGGCCACCGTCGTCTCCTGACCAAAGAAGATCTCCCCCCTGTAGCTGACCTCGATACCGACGGGAACCCTGTCTGAAAGATACCCCTCAGGGACCGATTCCAGGGACCACAGGATGTGCTGGACGTGGTTGACGTGCCGGTTAAGGTCGGTGTCAGAGAGCCGAACGGGGAAGCGTCGGGTGATATCCTGCCTCCGGGGAACCGGAAGGGTTTTGAAATCATCCTCGATGGCCCTCTTTTCCGTCGGCGGATGGTCTTTCAGGGCGACATCCCTGTCTGAGGGCCGACCCGTCTTCAGATCCACGATGAGCCAGGAACTGGTTGCAAGGAGGAGTTCCTCCCCCCGGGGATCGAGGATCCTCCACTCGCGGAGGTGGAAGTGTCTCTGGGAGCCGGAATACCAGGTCTGGATCCGGATCTGTTCTTTCGAAAGGGGATAGCGCAGGATCCTGACATGATACCGGGAAAGAACCCAGGTCAGGCCCAGGGGAAAGAGGTCAAAGACGGAAGACCCGAGGCGGATGCTGTGATCGAAGGCGGCGTCCTGAAGATAGTCCAGAAGGGCGCCGGGGAGGGCCGTTTTTCCGTAACCCGCTTCACAGGGTCTGACGGTGTACGTGATCTCGTGGATGCCCAATATCTCTCCTCCCCAACGTCCGGCTGCCCGGCCCGGAGAACACAGGGATCATTTGTTGCGCTCCCTCTCTTCCAGCGCGGCCTCCAAGGATCCCCTTTTCTTCTTTGACAGGGTCGCAAAAAGTCCGGGCAGGACTTTTCGCGCAACGGTTAGGGAAAAGTGTCATTTTCCCTTTCCTCACGAATCAGGGACTTACAGCGACGGTCCCTGATTCTGGCGCCCCACCCGGGGCGCGTTGATGGCTTTTCGCGAACACATCTTCTTTAAACCCTTATCCGGGGCGGGTGTCAACGGCTGGCGGCGATTCGGGGGCACACTCCCCGTTGAGCCCCGACATCGGTTGGAGTATATTCCGGGAAAGAAAGGTTCGGGCAGACCAGGGAGTTTTTAAGGACCTGCTGTTTTTTACGGCGGGAGGGGGGAGGAAATGGATCAGATCAGTTTCAACGGCTGCTTCGGTTGCGGCCCAACCAATGAGGCCGGCATAAAGGGCGTTTTCCGCACCATGGAGGATGGCCGGGTAGAGGGTGTCTTCGTGGCGGGTCAGCAGCACATAGGGTATCCCGACAGTGTCCACGTCGGTCCCCTGGTGGGTTTTTTGAGCGAGGCCATGGGCCGCCTGGCCTTCCCCAGGAACCTTTATTACCTGACCGAATCCATTGAGGTCACCTTTAAATGCGCCGTCTCTCCGGGGGTCAAGATCCGGGCCTTCGCCACCATCAAGAGGCTGACAGGTCATCACCTCTCGGCCGAGGCGAAGATGTACGGCCCGGGCGGCCAGCTCATCGCCGAGGCCGAGGGGAAATATTCCCTTTCCACCCGCCCGGCACTCAGGAAATAGCAAGGGAAAACCTGATCTGCAGGAGGCTGTCCTGGCGCACCTGACCCCTAGATCCGGCTATGCCCAGCTGGTGGACAGGATCAACCGTTTCCCCCAGGGAGCGCCTCCCTCGGAGCTGCTGTTTTCCATTCTGAAGATGCTCTTCACGGAGCGTGAAGCGGGCCTGGTGGCACTACTTCCCATCAGGCCCTTTACCGCCGGCAAAGCCGCCCGGATCTGGAAGACAGGGGAAAACGAAGCCAAAAACCAGCTGGATCAACTGTCGTCAAAGGGGATTCTCCTGGACATCGAGGCAGAGGGGGGAACACGATACGCCCTTCCTCCTCCCATGGCCGGTTTCTTCGAGTTTTCCATGATGCGCATCCGGGAGGATATCGACCAGAAAATCCTTGCCGAGCTCTTTTATCAGTACCTCAACAGGGAAGAGGATTTCATCCGGGCCCTGTTCTCGGGCGGGAAGACACAGATGGGGCGGGTCTTCGTCCATGAGCCGGCACTGAACGAAGAGGATTTTCTCCACGTCCTCGATTACGAGCGGGCCAGCGAGGTCATCGAATCGGCAGGCCATATCGGCGTGGGGATCTGCTACTGCCGCCACAAAATGCAGCACCTGGGGATGGCCTGCAACGCCCCCATGGAGATCTGCATGACCTTCGGCACCACGGCCCGTTCCCTGGTAAAGCACGGGGTCGCGCGGGGAATAGATAGAACCGAAGCGCTGGATCTTCTTGATACGGCATACGGATATAATCTGGTGCAATTCGGGGAAAACGTTCAGCGGGGAGTCGCTTTCATCTGTCACTGCTGCGGGTGCTGCTGTGAGGCCCTGGTAGCAGCTAAAAAATTCGCCTTTCTAAAACCCGTCCACACCACCAATTTTCAGCCCGATCTCAAACCGGAACGCTGCAGCGGCTGCGGGCGCTGCGCCGAAGTGTGCCCCGTCGACGCCATTGAAATGGTACCGGATGCCGGGCCTGGAGCCGGCGAATCCCTGGTCCCCATTATCGTCCACGACATTTGCCTTGGCTGCGGGGTCTGCGTACGCAGATGTCCTACGGGGGCGCTGTCCCTCCTCCGGCGTACGGAAAGGGTCCTGACCCCGGTCACCACCGCCCACCGCGCCGTCCTCATGGCCGTGGAGCGGGGAAAGCTCCAGGAACTCATCTTCGATAACCAGGCCCTCTATTCCCATCGCGCCATGGCGGCCATCCTCGGGGCGGTCCTCAGGCTTCCTCCCGTCAAGAAAGCGCTGGCTTTAGATCAGGTCAGGTCCCGATACCTTCTGTGGCTGGTTGAAAGGGCCCGACCCTGACGGGGCTTGAAGGGCACTCCGGAGAATCAACGCCCCCTGCGGCACCCCCGACAACCCCAGGACGGCCCTTCCCGGCCGCCGGATTTCTTTTGCTAAATCCTTTGACTCTACGACACGTCTTTGTTATGTAAGCGCTTGCTAACATCCGGAGGGAAACGGAGATGATCGAAGTCGATGGGACAAGGCGCAAACTCCTGGAAGCGACCCTGGAACTCATTTCATCCAAAGGGTATCACGGCGCTACCACCAGGGAGATCGCTTCCCGGGCCGGTGTTTCGGAACTGACCCTGTTTCGCCGGTTTGGGAAAAAGGAAAGGCTTTTCGAGGAGATGATAAGAAGCTTTACCTTCCTTCCCCGCCTGAAGGATCTTATCCAGGAAATGGAGGATAAACCTTTGGAAGAGGGTCTTAAAAACATCGGGGTGCGATTTCTTCAGACCCTTCGCCTCAGACGCTCCCTCGTCAGGATTCTCCTTACGGAAATTTCCCGGTATCCCAGACAGGTTCGCACGATCCATCAGCAGATGATCGACAATCAGGCCCGCACCCTGGAGGATTTTCTCGAAAAGCGAAAGGGACGCGGGGAAATCCGGCCCCTGGACATGAATCTTCCCGCCTATGCCTTTTTCAGGATATTGTTCATGTCCTTCCTCCACGAATCGATCCTCGCAGAGAGGAATATGAATGATGACCGTATTGAATTTATTGTGGACGAGGTCGTGGAAACTTTCCTGAACGGCATCGCTTTCACCGGAAACGAGGTGTAAGGTGCATCGGAAAACCTGTCGGCTTGCCTTTTTTCCTCTTGCTCTGAATGTTTTTCTTTTAGCTCTTCTTTTCGCTCTGACACCGGTATCGCCGATGCCGGCATCCGCCGTGAAGGCCGAACCCCTGACGGTAAACGAGGGGCTGGAGATCGTCACATCCGGGTCATACGAGGTCCAAATAGCGAGGGAGAATCTGGAGGCGGCGCGTCAGGAGGCAAGGGGGGCAAAGGCCGGAAGGCTTCCTCAGATCAGCGCCTATGCGGATCAGACATGGCTTGAAAATCGCCCTGAGGCAATATTCGGGACCGCAACCAGCCCGTTGAGCGAGGACGAGTTCCTCCGCTACGGGGTCACTTTTCGACAGTCCCTGAGCGATTTCGGACGGACGAAAGCCCGGATCGGCTCTGCCGAAGCGCAGCAGATGGTTTTCGAGGGAAGACTCGAGGAAACGGCCAACGCGACCGCCCTGGATTTCCTTCAAAGCTACATCGCCCTTCTCCAGGCTGAAAAAAATCTCGAAGTGACCCAGCAGGAAATCAGGATGTTCGAGGCCCACCTGTCCGATGCCCGGGCCCTTTATGAGGCCGGCGAGGTGACCCGAAGCGATATCCTGTACGCCGAGGTCAACCTCGCGGAGGGGGCGTTGAAAAACCTCATCGCCCGGGACAACCTCGAGGTGGCGGCCTCCCGGGTCAATTTTTTCGTCCTTCGTCCCCTGGATCAGCCCCTGGAAGTTTTCGAATTCCCGTCGCCCTTTACAGGTGTCCCCGAAGTGGAGGATCTGGTCCGGGAGGCGGAGGCCAACCGGCCCGAGCTGCGGATTCAGAGCGACAAGGTTGCCTCCCTGGAGTCCCGGGTCGCCCTCCAGAAGAGGGAACACTACCCCCGCCTTTTCGCCGGAGGGGGCTATTCCTACGAGGAAAACCCCTACAGGGTGCATGAGGACAACTGGTCGGTGATGCTGGGGATGACCTGGGACCTTTATTCCGGGGGCGCGGTGTCCGCCGCCGGGGAGAAGGCCATGAGGGACCTTTCCGCGGCGCTGGCCGAAAGGGAGAAGGCAAGGACATCCATTTCCCTCCAGGTCCGGGAGGAACTGCAAAGGCTCAGGGGAGCCGTAACTCGCGTGGAGGTCGCCTCCCGGGCTCTTATCCAGGCGGAGGAAAACATGAGGCTCTTCCAGGAGAAATACCATGAAGGGGAAGCCAGCGCCACCGAGGTCACCGACGCCGTTACGGCGCTGACCAGGGCCGGAAACAACCACTGGGCGGCGGTCTACGACAGGATGCGCGCCCAGGCCCGAATCCTCTACGCAACCGGTAGCGACCTTGCCGCCGCCTATCATGCCGCGAATGTCGGAGCCCCGGCAACTTTCGGGAACAGAACCGATGAATAACAAGGAGAATGAGGTGACGGGAACCGCCCCGATGTCAAAGGCTCGAAAAAAGAGAAAGGCTTTTATCATCGCAGCCCTGATTGCTGTCGCCGGGGTCCTGGCTCTTCTGGCATATCAGGCATATTCCAGGACGCACCTTAGGACGGACGACGCCTTTGTGGAGGGATCGGTCCATATTATCGGGGCGAGGGTCCACGGGACGATCCTTGAGGTGGCCGTTTCAGACAACGAGGGTGTGAGCGAGGGGGCTCTTCTGGTGAGGCTGGATCCTGAACCCTTCCAGCAGGCTTTGAGGGAAGCGGAGGCGGCCCTGAGCGTTGAGAAAAATCGGGCCGCCGAAGTAAAAGCCATGGCGGTTGCCCGGGAAAAGAGATTTGCCGCGGCCGCGGCCTTCCTTCTCCAGGTCCAGGACAAGGAGGAGGAACTCGCGGCGGCTCTGGCCGCCCGGGCGGCTGAAGTAAGGGCCGGTGAAGCCGGCATGGCTCAGGCACGCCTCGATCTGGAACGGGCCAGGACCCTCTGGGAAAAAGAGGTGATTCCCAAAAGCCGCCTGGATCGCGCGCAGACGATGCTTGAACTGGAAATGGCTGCCCTGGAAGCTGCTGTCGCGCGGCAGCGCCAGGCCCGTTCGGCCTTGAATGCCCACAAGGGCTCCATTGCCCAGGCGGAAGCCGGAATGCGGGCGGAAGAGGCGGCCCTCGAGGAGACAAAGGCCTCTTTCGAAACCCAGAAGGAACAGGTTGCGAGGCAGCAGGCCAGGGCGGATATGGCCAGGCTTAATCTCGAATACACCGAAGTTTTGGCCCCGGCGGACGGATTCGTGACCCGGATGTCCGCCGAGGTGGGAAACACCGTATCAGCCGGACAGCCCCTCATGAGCATTGTCAGCCTTCAGGATGCCTTCGTTCTCGCCAATTACAAGGAAACCCGCGTCGGGCTGATCCGTCCCGGCCAGAAAGTCGTCATGACCATGGATGCCTGGCCCGGGCGAAAGTTTCCAGGAAAGGTCGACAGCGTCATGGCGGGGACGGGGGCGGCGTTCACCCTTTTTCCCCCGGAGAACGCCAGCGGCAACTACGTCAAGGTGGTCCAGCGCGTCCCGGTAAAGATCACCTTCCAGGACCTTGAGGCGGCAAGGCCTTTCCTGAAAATCGGTATTTCGGTGGTGCCAACGATCCTGACCGGAGAGCGATGAAAAGGAACAAGGGGAAAGGGGCGGGGTCCCGTCCCGGCAGCAGAGCCCTGACCAAAACATGTTTTTCCCGTTCCTCCTTCCTCCTTCCTGATTCCGCCTGCCGCATTTGAGGGATCCTATGAGCGACCAGCAGCGCCAGGTGAACAAGTGGGTGGTGGCACTGACGGTGATGCTCCCGACCCTCATCGAGATCATCGACACGTCCATCGTCAACGTTTCCCTCGATCACATCCGGGGATCCCTTTCCGCGGGCATCAACGAGGCCACCTGGGCCATCAGTTCCTATCTTCTTTCCAACGCCATCGTGATCCCCATGTCCGGGTGGCTCGCGAGGCTCCTGGGCCGCAAGAGATATCAGATCGGCAGCATTGTGCTTTTCACCGTCAGCAGCTTTCTGTGCGGGTCGGCCTGGAGTTTAAAGAGCCTCATCTTTTTCAGGGTCCTTCAGGGTCTGGCCGGGGGAGGGCTGGTGCCCGTCAGCCAGGCTATCCTCCTTGAGGCCTTTCCCAGGAGGGAACACGGGATGGCGATGGCAATCTTCGGCATCGGGACCATGTTCGGGCCCATCCTCGGCCCCCTGTTGGGCGGGATCATCACGGACAACTGGTCCTGGAGGTGGATTTTTTACATCAACCTCCCCATTGGCGCCCTTGCCATTTTTCTGAGCGTCCTCTTCATCCACGATCCCCCCTACATGAAGCGGCGATCGATGGGCATCGACTACACGGGGTTCGCCCTGCTGGCCGTGGGCCTGGGCTCCCTCCAGTACGTTCTGGACACCGGCCAGCGTTCCGACTGGTTCGGATCCGGGACCATCGTGGGTTTCACCGTCCTTTCCGTGGTGGCTCTCGGTTTTCTCATCATCAACGAGAAATACCACGAGCATCCCATTCTGCAGCTTTCCCTCTTCCGGGATGCCAGCTTCACCAGCGGGTCGGTCATCATATTCTTCGTTTTCCTGAACCTGTTCGGCAGCATCGTCATTTTGCCCATTTTCCTTCAGACACTCATGGGATACACGTCCTACCAGGCCGGCCTTGTTCTGGGACCCGGAGGGATCGCCGCCCTTCTGGCAATGCCCGTCGTCGGAAAGCTCGTCACCCGGGTCAACCCGAAGAAGATCCTCGCCGCGGGGATACTCATCTGCAGCGCCACAACCTATTCCATGTCCCTGTTCAACCTGCAGACCGATTTCTGGACCTTCGTATGGCCTAGGGTCACCCTGGGGATCGGGATGGGGTGCATCTTCATCCCCCTCACAACCCTCACCCTTTCCCACATCCCGAGGGAAATGATGGGGGAGGCCACCTCCCTGTTCAACATGATCAGGAATCTCGGGGGCAGTTTCGGGATCGCCATTTCCACCACCCTGGCTGCCCGGCGGGCGCAGTTCCACCAAGCCAGACTTGTGGAACATCTCACCCCTTTCGATCCTTCCTATGTCTTTTCCAGAGCGAGGATCAGCGAAGCCCTCACATCGGGCACAAGCCAGAGGGTCCCGGCCGAGGGGGCGATCTACAGGGAGCTGGTCCGCCAGGCCAAAATGCTTGGTTTTAACGACGCCTTTTTTATCATCGCGGTCAGCCTCCTCGGTGTTCTTTTGCTGGTGTTCCTGATGAGGACCCCTTCGGAAGAGGGCGCCCACGTGGCAAAAGGGGGAAAATGAAGGGTCTTGTCCAGAGCGCGGCCGATTTCCCTTCAGGACGGATTAATGATAGAAAAAGACGGTTTTAAAGGTGCGCCCCCATTCCCCTGTTGGCCATTTGACGGGTTGTCCCGGCTGAGGTTTTTTCATGGACGGAATCACAGGCATCTATAGCCCGGCAGACAGCGAACTTGTCCAGAAGGTCTTTCTCGCAACGGGCTCCCTTCAGCATCGCGGCAAGACCAGTGCCGGCATCGCCATCGGCACGGGAAAAGGCATCAAGCTTATCAAGGACACCGGAAGTCTTGCCGATGCCATCGACCCAGAGATGGTCCGTGTTTTCCAGGAGCTGGAACCGGCCGCCGCCATCGGCAATGTGGGATACACCAAGAGCCATCTCCCGGACAAGCGCAATTCGGAACCAATAATCGTCGAGCCGCGCGGGTCCTCCTCGTTCCAGGTTGCCCTGACCATGTGCGGGCGGGTCCTGGCCGCGGATGAACTCAAGGAGCGCCTGGAGAAAAAGTACCTCTTCCAGACCGAGAACAGGACCGAGCTGGTTGGAGCCCTCCTTCATGAATGCATCGAAAAGGAGGGGATTTCCTTTGAGGCTGGACGGATCCTCATAGATACCCTTCACGGCCGCGGGACCTTTGCCCTGACCGCCCTTGTTTTCGACGGTCGGCAGAGTTTTCTTGTGGCCATCAACGATGACCGGGCTTTTGAACCCTTCTGCTTCGGCAGGATCGACGGCGCTTTCGTCATCAGTTCAGAAAGCATTTCCCACAGGCGCCTGGGAGGCTTTATCGAGAGGGAATACCGGGGCGCGGAGATGACCATCTGCGGCGAGGGGGGCGTCGAGATGAAGCGCCTCCGGGAGGAGACCCCCTTGCCGGACGTTTTCCAGGGGATCTATTTCGGCAATGTGGCCTCCATCTTTCAGGGCAAGGAGATCTTTCAGCTTCGGAAGGAACTGGGACACAGCCTGGCCCAACTTTACCAGGGTACTGAGGCGGATGTCGTCGTCCCGAACCCCGATTCGGGGAGAGGGGTGTCCTATGGAATCGCCGAAGGCCTCGGATTGCCCCTTGCCCACGGGCTTGTGAAGCAGTCCCAGGCCATCCGGACCTTCCAGGAGGGACGCATCGGACGCCGCACCGTCGAGGTGGGGCTCAAGTTCGCCGGGGTCGATTCGCTCCTCAGGGGGAAGCGGGTCATCATGGGGGATGACAGCATCGTCAAGGGCAGTGTGAGCCAGGGAGGGTCCGTCTGGACGGCCTATAATTCGGGCGCGGTCCGGCTGGAATTCTGGGTATCCTATGGGCCTATTTTTTTCCCTTCCTTCAAGGAATGGCCGCGGGGCAGGGAGTGTCTGGACGAACTGGCGGTCCAGCGGGCTTTCCGGGGAGAGCACCCTTACGACAAGCCGTTAGAGGAGATCAACAACCGGGTGGGCAGGCTCATCGGGGTTGAAAGGGTCTGCTACAATACCAGAGAAAATATACAGGCGGCCGCCGGTCCCGGGTCCTTCCAGGCCATGGACGCCAGTTATCCCATCCTGGAGGAATTCTGGCCTGACTGGATCAAGGAAGAGGTGGACCGTTTCAGCAAGCTAAGTTTCGCGTTCTGATGGGGCGGCCTGGATTCTTCCCCGAACCGGTTCGCATGACTGACGGAGGATGCAAAGCCCTGGACCCCTTTTCCCGTTGGGCTTAAGGCGGTCGGGGTGCCCCGCCAGGAAACGCCGCCGGAAAATACCAATAAAAAAGCCCCGGGTAAAACCCGGGGCTTTTTTTGCGGTGTAGTGACGAATTAGACAGGTACGACGTTGGCGGCCTGGGGTCCCTTGGGGCCTTCGGTCACCTCGAACTTCACCCGCTGACCCTCGGAAAGGGTCTTGAAGCCTTCGGCCTGGATCGCCGAAAAGTGGACGAAAACATCCGGTCCATCAGCCTGCTCGATGAAACCAAACCCCTTTGAATCACTAAACCATTTGACTGTTCCTTCTGCCATTTCTGCATACTCCTTGTTCTGTGTTGCCCACCCGCGTTACGGAAAAAAATCCCGGATCGTCTGACCCGGGACTCCGCATAGCATTCCAGCTTTTCCGCAGGTGACAAACATTGATCTTTGCCGGCGGCATATCCTCACCGGCGCCGTTCTTATACGACAACCTGACCCGTAACGCAACACTTTTTTTTCAACGATTTTAACCGCTGACCGCGAGGGGACCCCGGGAAGGCCGGAAGCGCGGGGTTTTTTCAGAACTTTTGCCGCGTGCAGCCGAACCCCTTTCCCATTTCGCAGCGAATGCAGTCCCCGGCATCGTACTGGCCTGCGAAGATGGTCGATTCGCACTTGCCGCAAAGGTACTCCTTGCCGATCTCCATGGGGCCGTCGCAGGGGGTCTCTTTCATGAGACAGAGGTCGACGCAGGCCCAGCAGCGTTTGCAGAAGTCCGGACGCACGTCAAAGGGAAACCCCACATATCTCTGGCTGCCTCTTCCGATGAACCCGATGGCCCGCGCCTGATAGAGATCCTCGCAGACCCTCACGCAGCGGCCGCACAGGACGCAGTCGTCGTGGCGGAAGGGATAGCGGACCTCCTTTACCCCGCACTTGACCGCGATATCCTGAAGGGCCCTCGAGTTGGGCGCCTGGGCCACCAGAAGTTCGGCGATATTCTTGCGCAGGCGGCGGATCTTTTCAGTGTTGGTGCGGATGACCATGCCTTCCTTAGCCACCAGGGTGCACGAGGATGTGATGACCGGGTTGCCGTCCACGATGTTTTCCACAATGCAGATCCTGCAGGCGCCGCTTTCCGAAATTGTTGGCAGATAGCAGAGGTGGGGGATGCAGATCCCGTATCTCAAGGCAGCCTCCATGACGCTGGAGCCTTTGGGAGTGCTGACATCCGAACCGTCGATATTCAGGGTTATGTACTGGCTCATGATTCATCCTCCCTCATTGAACGAAAATGGCGCCGCGGCCGCAGACCGTCACACAGACCCCGCATTTATCGCACTTTAGCGGGTCGATGGTGTGGACCTGTTTTTTCTCCCCGTGGATGGCTCCGCTGGGACACGCGTTGAGGCAGGCCATGCAGCCGTTGCATTTGTCGGGGTCGATGACATAGCGGATAAGGGCCTTGCAGACGTGGGCAGGACACCGTTTTTCGTTGATGTGGGCCTCATACTCATCCCGGAAGTATTTCAGTGTGGAAAGAACGGGGTTCGGAGCCGTTTTGCCGAGTCCGCAAAGGGAGGCTTCCGCCACGGTCTCTCCCAGGTCTTCGAGAAGGTCCAGGTGTTCCGGTTTGCCCCGGCCTTCGGTGATATCGGTGACGATCTCCAGGAGCCGGCTGACCCCGATCCGGCACGGCACGCACTTTCCGCACGATTCGTCCTGCAGGAATTTGAGGAAATATTTTGCAACGTCCACCATGCAGGCGTCCTCGTCTAAAACAACCAGCCCACCGGAGCCGACCATGGATCCTTTTTCCTGGAGGAGATCAAAGTCGACGGGGAGGTCGAACATGAATTCCGGAAGGCAGCCCCCTGAGGGGCCTCCGGTCTGGACGGCCTTGATCTTTTTCCCGTCAAGCCCGCCACCGCCGATGTCCTCGACGATGGTTCGGATCGTCGTGCCGAAGGCCACCTCGACAAGCCCTGTGTTCCGGACCTGACCGGTCAGAGCCAGGATCTTCGTTCCCTTGCTTTTTTCCGTCCCGATGCCCGCGAACCATCCCGCCCCTTTCCTTATGATGGACGGGACATTGGCCCAGGTCTCCACGTTGTTGACGGTGGTCGGTTTGTTCCAGAGGCCCCGCTCGACGGGTTCCACATCCTTCGGACGGGGTTCCCCAACCTTTCCTTCCAGGGAAACCATCAGGGCGGTGGATTCTCCGCAGACGAAGGCCCCGGCGCCCCGGGTGATGCTGATGTCGAAATCCAGCTCCGACCCGAGGATGCTGGACCCCAAAAAGCCGTAATCCCTGGCCTGACCCACCGCGATGCGCGCATGCTCCACCGCGATGGGGTACTCGTTCCGGACGTAGATGTAGCCCTCCTGGGCCCCGATCGCCCAGGCTCCGATGATCATCCCCTCGATCACCGCGTGGGGGTTGCCCTCCAGGATCCCCCGGTCCATGAAGGCGCCCGGGTCCCCTTCGTCCGCGTTGCAGACGACGTATTTTTCCTCTCCGTAAGCTGCCCTGCATGCGGCCCATTTTCTTCCTGTGGGGAATCCGGCCCCCCCGAGGCCCCTCAGCCCGGAGTCCGTCACCTCCTGAATCACTTTTTCCGGTTCCATTCCGGAAAGGACTTTTCCCAGGGCCGAATAGCCGCCGATGGCGAGGTAGTCCTCGATGGAAAGGGGGTCAACCTGCCTGTTCTGCCAGAGGAGATCAGGTGTTTGGGCCCGGTAAAAGGGCACGTCGGCCTCATGGATGGCGGTCCTGCCTGTATCCGGATCTGTGTAGAGGAGCCTTTCCACGGCCCCGCCCCCGTTGGCGGCATGGTCGAGGATCTCCGTCACGTCCTCCGGTTTGATGTGGCAGTAAAAGATTTTTTCCGGACCCACCAGGACGATGGGCCCCTGCTCGCAGAAACCGTGGCATCCGGTCACCCTCAGGCGGATCTTTTTCTCCAGTTCGCGGTCCTTGACCTGCTTCCTCACTTCCGAGGCCACATCGTGGCAGCGGGCAGCCTGGCATCCGGGCCCCCCGCACACGGTAAGAAGGACTCTTCCATCGTCCCGCTCTGCCGCAAGGCCTCGGGATACGGCTTCCAGGTTTTCCGGGCTCGTGATCCTTCTATGCATCTCTGGCCTCCTGGCTCTCTTCCTGCAGGCCCCTGATGAGCTCCTGTAGCTTGGCGGGGGTCATGTGAGGATGGTAGACCCCGTTGTGGATAACCACGGGGGCCAGGGCGCACGCCCCGACGCAGTTGACCGCCTCGACGGTAAAAAGGTTGTCCGGGGTGGTCTCGCCGGCCCGGATGTTGAGCATTTCCAGGGCCAGTTCGAGAAGGGGATTCGATCCCCTGACGTGGCAGGCTGTTCCCATGCAGAGGGTGAGGACGTTTTTTCCTTTGGGAACGAGAGTGAAAGCCTTGTAGAATTTCACCACACGATAGACTTCCATGAGGGGAACTCCCAGTTCCGCGGAAACCACCTTGATGGTTTCCGGGGAGATCCCCCCGAAATCCTTCTGGATGTCGTGAAGCACTTCGATGAGCAGGTGGGGCTGACTCCGCCGTCCCTCCAGGATCGGGGCAAGGGTTGCTAACATAAAACCTCCTTTGGCAAATCCGGGGCGCGGCCTGAGGGTTGTTTTTGCCCCGCGTGAGACTTCCGGCAGTCGGCTGTTGATCGCCGTCATGATATTGTGATAACCTTCGCCCGGGCAATGGGGTTTGAATACACAAAAAATGCCTATTTTTTATAGGTGAAAATGCCTTTTCCGATAACCCGGAGGGTCAATCAGGGAATCTTGATGACTTCGCAAAAAGTCATCAACGCGCCCCGCGCGGGGCGCCCGGATCAAGGACTCGGGTTGTAAGTCCTTGATCCGTGAGGAAAGGGAAAACCCCGTTTTTCCCTAACCGTTGCGCGAAAAGTCCCGGATTGGACTTTTTGCGACCCTGTCAATTTTGGAGGAAAGATGAAAAAAAGGCCGCCTCAGATGCAGGAGGCCGGGGCATCCCCAAAACCCGGGATGGATGCCGCCCTGCCCTTTCGCTGGCGTCTGGTGCCCCTCGAGGAAGGGGATCCGGAAAAGGCAGTTTGGGCCCTTCGCGAACGGATCAAGGAACTGAACTGCCTCTATGCCATTGCCCAGCTCGCGGAATCGGACGGCCGGCCCTTTTCTGAAATCCTCAACGTCATCGCCGCAACCATCATCCCTCCCTCATGGCAATTTCCCGAGATCACCTGCGCGCGAATCACCATCAGGGATGATTCCCACATGAGTCCGGATTTTGAGTTTACCCCCTGGCACATGTCATCTCCCGTCCGCATTTTCGGGGAAGTGGCCGGCGAGGTCACTGTCTGCTACCTCGAGGACCGCCCTCCGGCCTTCGAGGGGCCTTTTTTGCACGAGGAGCGTGTCCTCCTGGATGCCATCGCCGAACGCATTGGAGCCATATCCATGCGCCTGAGCGCCGAAAAGGATCTTCAGGAGACCAACCATCAGCTGATGATGGAGAGGCAGACCCTCCAGGAGACGAACACGGCCCTGCGAACCCTCATGGCCCGGATCGAGGAGGAGAAAAAGGAAACCTGCCGGGACATCAGGGACAATGTGGAGAAGGTGATCAAACCTATATTAAGCGAACTCCTGATCTCCATCACGGACCCCCAGAAGAAATACGTCCAACTCCTCCAGGACAGCCTCGAGGAGCTCACCTCCCCCTTCATCGGGAGCCTGGCAAGAAAGTTCTGCTCCCTGACGCCCACCGAGATCCAGATCTGCAGTATGATACGCAGCGGCCTTCGCACCAAGGAGATCGCCCGCCTTCGGGGGATCTCTCCAGCAACCGTCCACCGGCACAGAGAGCGCATCCGCGGCAAGCTCGGCATCGTAAACAGCGACACCAATCTGATCACCTTTCTCAGGATGGAGATGGAGGTATAAAGTGCCCGCCAATCCTTTATACATGCCCGGCACCTGGAAACAGATCGACGCCCAGGGCGTCCATTACAAGGACCTGAACCGCCAGATCAGGGCCCTGGTCCTTGACGGGGCGCGGAACATTGAGGTCCGGAAGGTCTACGGACAGAGATACCTGGGGACCAACCTTTTCGGAACGATGCGGGAGAATGTCCGGATCAAGGTCTACGGAACCCCCGGATCCGACCTCGGAGCATTTCTGGACGGGCCAACCATCGAGGTTTTCGGGAATGTCCAGGATGCCACCGGGAACACCATGAATTCAGGGCGGATCATCGTCCACGGGAGCGCGGGGGACGTCCTCGGCTACGGGATGCGGGGAGGTGAGATCTTTGTCAGGGGCAATGTCGGCTACCGGGTAGGGATCCACATGAAGGAATACACCGGAAAGATCCCCGTGATCGTCATCGGGGGAACGGTCCAGGATTTCTTCGGTGAATACATGGCGGGGGGAAGGATCATCGTCCTGAACCAGTTTTTCGAGGATAACCCGCCAACCCGGCAGAGCTATTTCCTCGGGACGGGGATGCACGGGGGGGCCATCTTTATCCGCGGCGAGGTGGATCTGGACCAGATCGGGGCCGAGGTGGGCATTGCCGAGCCCTCGGAGGAGGAACTGGAGTTCATCCGGGAGAAGGTTCAGGCATTTGCCCGCACTTTTGGTCTTCCGGATGTCTCCGACAGGATGGGGAAGGTCCCCTTCACCAAGCTCTACCCGAAAAGCGCCCGGCCCTATGGAAGGCTGTACGCGTATTGAAGAAACGTCAAACGTCCAATGTCGAACGTCCAACGTTCCGCGTCAGGCATTAAAGGTCCAACGTCAAACGTTTGAGGCGGGAGAAGCAGTCCGAAGATCATAGTCCAGAGTCCAGAGTCCAGAGGCCAGAGGCCAGAGGGAAAAGGATAATTCTCAATTCTTAGTTCTCATTACGCCCTATTCCAGCCGGTAATTCTGGATCGCGGTGTTTCCGGGGTACTGCATCTGGGCATCCTGTAAAACCCTTTGCGCCTCCCCAAGGCGGTTCTGGTTCCTCAGGACGTCGACCAGCAGAAGAAAAGCCTGCTCCTGCACCTTTGCTGTCCGGCCGCGGGCAAGGAGGTCCTCGAGGACTTCCTCGCTCTCCCCGTGTTTGCCCTCTTCCTCCAGACGGCGCGCGAAGGCCAGCTGTCCCCAGGACCCGTCATCCACAGAGCCTGCCTTCAGAGACAGTTCCCTCTCCACACCGGTTTTGGGCAGGGCCGTCGTCTCACCGGCCGACAGGGCGCTGAAGGAATCCCGGGATCCGTCTTCAGGCATGGGGGGCTGATCCCCGTCGGGGCGGGATTCCTGACGTTCCATGGGCTGGGTCAATATCGCGGTCTCCGGCCTGGTTTCCTCCCGGGTCCGGCTTGCGGGCGCCTCTTTTAAGGCCCTGGGTGGATCCCCGGCAGGAGAGGGGGCAGGGGGAAAGGTTCCCAGGTCTTCGGGGATCTCCGCGGTTTTCCGGGTGAGGGAGGATGGATCGGGGATGGCCTCGTTGACCGAGGCCTCCTTCCCGGGCCCGGCGGCCGGGAATTCCTCCCGGGCGAGGAATTTAGCTTCTTCGGAGATCGTGCTTTGACCCGCAGGGGACTCTTTTGTGATGGCCGGCTGCCGGATTTTGAGAAGGACACCGGCCGCGACGACCACGACCAGGGCCATGGAAAGGGCCGGGGCCAACCTTAATGGTGAAAGCCGGAAACGGGGAGGGGAGCCGGCGGGCTGACGGCCATCTGGAGAAATTTCCCCCGCGACCTTTTCCATAACCCTCCCGTTGAAAGTTTCCCAATAGGTCGGATCTGGGGCCGGAGCAGAGGCCGACTGCGCGATTTCGTCGGCCCTTTCCATGGCCTTTAGAAGGCGGGCGCATTCCGGGCAGGATTTCAGGTGCCTGGCGACGCTGGCAGCCCAAAACCCCTTCAGCTCGCCGTCATGATAGGCCATCAGCCTTTTGCGCACCTTGCCGCATCTCATTTTTCAGCACTCCTTTTTCCACCGGTCCCCGGATTTTCCAGCGATTCCAGGATCCGCAGCCGCGCCCTCGACAATCGGGACATGACCGTGCCGACGCGAACGCCCGTGGCCCCGGCGATGTCCCTGTAGGACATCCCTTCCACCGCGCGAAGAAGGAGGGTGGCCTTCAGGTCTGCGGGCATGGCGTCCAGGGCTTCCTGGACCCCGGAAGCCGTCTGCCCGGCTTCCAGTTCCTGATCGGCCCCGGGAGACGGATCGGGAAGATCCGGAGGATCGCATTCGACTGTTCTGCTGGATCTGGCGCGGGAGGATCGGAGGATATTCAGGCTGGTGTTGGAGGCGATCCTTTTCAGCCAGGCCTTGAAAGGGCGTGTCGGGTCGTAGGTTTCAAGGGCCCTGAAGACCCTGACAAAGGTTTCCTGGGCCGCGTCATCGGCGTCGTCGTGATTCCCTGTGATGGAGCGGGCGAGACGGTAAACACCCAACCGGTGCCGGTTCACGAGGCTTTCGAATGCCTCCATGTCCCCGGCCGCCGCCCGCCCCGCCAGAACCTCGTCCGATCCTTCCACCTTTGGGCCCTCCGCTGCCTCTGTATACCACAGTACCCGGGATTTTATTCCCCGGAATAAACCCCTCTTTCCGGGGTATCAGAGTCATACAGGCTCCCTGCCCGCCCTTAATGTCCGGAATCGCCGCGAGTCCGGGGCAAAGGCATCGGCCATCACCCATGGAACCCGGCAGTCTTGCCAAGGAGGTCCGTCATGAAAACCCTGACAGGCAAAACTTTTTCAGTCGCTCCCGCCGCCGTCTGGCTATTTTTGCTCATCATGGGGGCCGCGATCCTTTCCCCGGGGAACTCGGCAGGCGCGGCGCTGTCCGTGGAAGTGCGTCCCGAAAATACCACCATCCTCCATAACAGCGACGGCATGAGCAACATACGCATCCAGGTCATGGCTCCCGAAGGTCTGTTTTCCGAAGAGCGCCCGCCCCTTAATCTTTGCCTTGTCCTGGATAAAAGCGGCTCCATGGCGGATTCAGGGAAAATGGCCTACCTGATCGAGGCGGCGCACATGCTGGTGGACGGGATGGGGCCCCGGGATATCCTGAGCATCGTCGCCTATGACGACGGGGTGCGGGTCCCCGTGACCGCAAGGAGGGTCAGGGACCGGCAGCTATTTCACCGCGCCATTGACCAGTTGTATCCGGGAGGGCGGACGTACCTTTCGGGGGGCCTGGAGGAGGGGTTTCGCCAGGTCAGGAAAAACCTGAAAAGGGGCTATGTCAGCCGGGTGATCCTTCTGTCGGACGGTCTCGCCAACGTAGGCGTAACGGATAACGGACAGTTGAGAAGGCGGGCATCCGTGATGTACGAAGATGGCGTTTCGGTCTCCACTTTCGGCATGGGGCTCGATTTCGATGAAGACCTTCTCACCTCCATTGCCTGCGGAGCCGGCGGCACCTATTATTACATCTCGCGCCCGGGCGACATCCTGGCTGCCCTTGACAGGGAGTTCCGGATGGCATCCCGCACGGTTGCCTCGGGGGTCCGGATCATCATCCGGCCGATGGGCGGGTGCCGGCTGGAATCGATCCCCGGACACTCCTGGAGCATGGAGGACGGGGCGGCGGTCATCGGACTGGGTGATCTTGGAGCCGGCCAGTCACGGACCCTGCTGGCGCAACTCACCGTTCCAACGGAAAGGCTGGGTGATTTAACAGCAGCCGAAGTGAGCGTTCGCTACCGGGACGCTCTCACCGGCGAGGCCGGGAAAAGGAAAGCCTCGCCTGTCAGACTCTGCGTTGTGGGAGACCCCCGCATTCACAGGGAAAATCTGGATGCGGAAGTTTCGGGTTCCCGGGCCGTCATTGAAAGCAGCGCGCTGATGAACGAGGCGGCAAAGAGGGTGGATGAAGGGGATAAGGCCGGCGCGTTCCTCATCCTCCGGAAAGCCCTCGGATCCCTGGAATCGGCTCCCCAGAGCCGCGCGGTGAAAACCGAGGCCCAGCGCGTCCGCGATTATTCCGTGAACCTGGAAAGCCTTGAGGGTATGGCCCCTTCAGAGCTGGAGGAGATTCAGAAGGAGATGAAATACAGGAATTACAAGGAGATACATGGCCAGTGAGTGATTCAGGCAAAGGCGGCGGCTGAGGGAGCCGCCGCCTTTGGGGACCTTGAAAACCCTTCAATTCCTTTCAGGAGGATTTCCCTTTTTCCCTGGAATCCATCAGGTCATTCCACCATGTCTTCATGAGGAAGGCATCATCGGGAAAATTCACCATCTGTTCGAAGCGCCGGCGCGTGACGGTCAGGCACATGATCTCGGGTGGGATGTACTTGCGCATGGCAATGTCCGTGCACCCGATAACGGGCCGGTCTTTCTGGTGGCTGTGAAAGACTTCCCACAGCATTCCGCACCCCGAGGAGAAGGCCGCCTGCACCTCGTCGGGATCAGAGGACCAGTAGGCAGAAAGTGTCATCAGGGCGCTGAGACGGTCGGGGTCGGCGAAAATTGTGATCGTCCGTGCCTTTTCCCAGTGCGCGAGCCTCAGGGGCCCCAGCAGGATCGTTTCTCCGGACGGCTGGGGATAATTGATTTTTTCGAGCCATTCCTGGGCCAGTTCGGGGCTTGCCTTGAGGCCCTCTCCCATGGGGGCGCCGTTTTTTCCATCCGTGAGGAAATTCGCCATCCACGGCGGATACTTTTTCTGAAAGCCGAGGTGGGACTGGAGCCCGGGGCACCCGTTGGTGGGGTTCATGAAGCTCCCCCCCTCTGCCTGCCGGACGACGAGGGTCTCTCCCCTCAGCCAGTTCGGGTAATAGCAAAAGGAACAGGCACGCCCCTTCGCTTCCACCAGGGGCGCGAAGGATTCGTCCGGAGGCGCGTCGTAAAGGGTGATGATCGGGGTTGTAAGGCGCAGCGCTTTTTTGAAGCGTTCCATCGCCTGCTCTGTCAGTGGCATTTTAACCTCCCTCGGTTCAGGTTCCCGGAAAAAGGACGAATCAATATAATTTTCTCAAGTTTATACGTTATCACCCGGAAGAATCAAGGAGAGGGCTTGAAAAATGCCTTTCCGCCCCCGGGATCTGCCGGAGAAAATTTTTTTCGATCCGGCCTTCTACGGGAAAGTATACTTTCATCATGGTGCTGGATGAGCGCGCAAGGCTCGCCCGGATTTTCGGGATCCATCCGGAACTCGTGACCTTCCTTCCCGAGCTTTTGGGGGACCTCTGGTCCCTCGGGTTGCCTCCGGACATGGTCGCCGCCCTTTTGAAGCCTTTCCACTTATCTGGGGAAAAGACGAGGGTCCTGGATCTGGGCTGCGGCAAAGGCGCCGTTGCCGTTTGCCTGGCCCGGGATCCGGGTTTCAGGGTCACGGGGGTTGATCTTTTCCCGCCTTTTATCGAAGAGGCGCGGACGAGGGCAAAGGAGGAGGGGGTAGGGCGGCTTTGCCGTTTTATACAGGGCGATATCCTGGAATGGGTGAAAAGACCTCGCCGTTTTAACGTGGCGATCCTCATTTCAACCGGGGCAGTTTTCGGTGGTCTTGCGGAAAGTGTGACCGCACTTCGGGGGCAGGTTGTGCCGGAGGGATTAATTGCGATCGGCGAAGGGTACCGGAAAGAGGGCTCCCTGCCGAACCCTCTCCTTGAAGGGCTTTTGAGCCGCGAGGAAGCTTTTTCCCAACTCACTTTGCAAGGGGATGCCATCCTTGCGGAAAAAACCGTCCCCCCGAACCGGGCCGCCGCTGCGTATCGCGACTATATCCTCGCCCTGCAAAGGAGAGCGAACAGGATTTGCCTCCGTCACCCGGAACTCAAGCCTCTCCTGCGGGAGCACTTGACGTCTCAGGGGCGGATATGCGGGGCCCTGAAAGCCTCTTTTGTCCCGGCTCTCTGGCTGATCAGGAAAAAAACCGGGGTTTGAAAAGGGATTGCGGCGAGACCCGAAAAGGAAAGGCCAGGATCAAGCATTTCCCTTTCCGACAGGAACCCCTTCCCAGCCCGGCATCCTTCCCGCAAGTTCGCGGGCCATCTCCAGAAAGATCACTCCCGCGCGGTGCTCCTGCTGCAGCGCGATGGGCTGACCCTTGTCTCCCGAGGAGATGATGTCCATGAAGATGGGAATTTTCCCAAGGAACGGGATGTTTTCTTTTTTTGCCAGCTCTTCCGTGGAGTTTTTCCCCACGGGGTCGCTGATCTTCTCGCAATAGGGGCACAGGTAGCCGCTCATGTTCTCGACGATCCCCAGGATGGGAAGGTCCATGCTCCTGCAGAAAGACACCGATTTGCGCACCGCCGCCAGGGACACTTCCTGAGGGGCTGTGACCACAACCGCGGCCTTTTCACCCTCAACCATCTGGATGATGGAAAGGGGCTCGTCCCCCGTTCCCGGAGGGCAGTCGATAAGGAGATAGTCCAGCTCCCCCCAGTCCACCTCCCGGAGCAGCTGCTTGATCACCCCCGTTTTCATCGGCCCCCTCCAGATGACGGCGTCGTCCTGATTCCTCAGGAAAAAGGCGAGGGAGATGACCTTGAGCCCCCATTCCGTGACCACCGGCCGGATCTTCTCGTTTTCCCCCTGCAGGGCCGACTGCCCCACCAGGCCGAGCATGGTCGGGACCGTGGGGCCATGGAAATCGATGTCGAGAAGTCCGACCTTGTACCCTTCCAGGGCAAGAGCGGTGGCCAGGTTGACCGACATGGTCGATTTGCCGACGCCGCCTTTCCCGCTAAGGATGATCATCACATTCCGTATGCTGGCCATATTCTCCCTCATGGCCTGGATTTCTTCCCCCTTTTTGAAAAGATCCGGCCCGGATCCCTTCCCCTGGCCTGACTGTTCATTGGACATCGAGTTTTTTCTCCTTTCCGCTTAAATGGTTCCTTCAGGCGGGGCAGCGTAGTAGGGGCGTCCCGACTTCAGAATTCTCGTGATCCTTTTTTCCCGCATCATCTCCTCAACGATCTTGACCACCTCCACAGGGGAGATGCCTGAAACGAGGGCTATGTCCTGTATGGTGCAGGGCCTTCTTTCAAGGGCCGTAAAGACTTTGTCCATGGTGATGCCAGGGCTGACTTCCCCCGGGGGCGGCTCGAAGATCACCTCCGCACGAGGCTGAAAAATGGCGGCGATCCGTTCAAGTTCCGGGAAGGAAACGGCGCGGGCCGATTCCTCCGCCGGAGGCCTCACGGCCGTGTTCAGGTGTATTTTATGCGGACTGATCTCCCTGGCCATTGAAGCGATCTTCCCCACCTCGGCGTCACTGTCGGTGAGACCGGCGAGGATCATGACCTCCAGCCAGATTTCTCCGTGGAAAAGTTCCCGGAAAAGGCGGATCCCCTCCACCAGGGACTGGAAGGAAAGGCCGGCCATTGGTCTGTTGACCCTCAGATATCCCTCTTCATCCCCGGCGTCAAGGCTGGGGATCACCACGTCGGCCTTGAGGCACCCGGCCTGAACGTCCTTTTCTCCCAGAAAAACCCCGTTGGTCAGGACAGCCACCGGCACCCGGCTGATTTTCCGGATCCCTTCGATGAGCACCCCGATCCCGGAATGAAGGGTTGGTTCGCCGGACCCTGAAAGGGTGATGAAATCCGGGGCATGAATCGTCCGCAAGGTTGCCTCAAGTTCTGCCAGCACGTCCCCGACGGGAACATAGTCCGTCCTCCGGGTAGTCAGCCGGGTTGTCCGTCCCAGCTGGCAATAGATGCAGTCCAGGGGGCAAAATTTGTAGGGGATCAGATCGACCCCGAGGGAGAAACCGAGCCTCCGGCTGGGTACGGGCCCGTACACATAGCTTGTTTTTTCCATGGAATGCCTCGGAAAAGGGTGCGGTTCGAGGTTGATCGGGCAGTGTCAGCCGCCTTGGATCAGGCCCCGCCTCCGCATGCCCGGGATTCATCCATGGCGACGATCTCCCTGGCGAGGAAGGCCTCGATAACGTCTTTAACCCCGGCTCCTTCACCCTGGAAGACCTGAATCCCGGCCTGCCAGAACCCCTCCAGCGGCCTCATTCCGATCCCGTGGACGACGATGGCTTGCGCCTCGTTTTCCAGGAGCACCTGGACCGGGGCCAGGCACCCCCCGTGCTGGTGAGGCACATTGGGCACCACGCGAACCCCTGCGATGCCGTCTTCCCCGAGGTCAACCAGGGTGAAGCAGTCACAGTGCCCGAAGTGCATGCTGCGCGCGGCCTCAAGGCCGCCCGGCCACATGGAGGGAACGGCGATCCGCGAAAACCCTTTCCCCTTTCCCGCATCGGTCCGTGCTTTCCCCTCGGGATCCTGTGTCGGGGGGGCCTGGAATCGGCCTTTATCCTGGAGGTACGCATCATCCGGCTGCTGCGCCTGGGCAAATCCGCCGGCCCTGAACCGGTCGAGGGTATCCCTGACCGTGCCGCTGATCCCGGTTCCGATCAGGACCCCTCCCGCGCTGAGAGCCTGCAGGGCTTTGGGTCCTACCCCGCCGGTGAGAAGCCACTGGATCCCGCGCGAGGCGACTTCCTGGGCTGCCTGGACACCGGCTCCCTGGGAAGCTTGAACATTGGCCAGATTGTCAACAGCCTCAAAATCTCCTGTCTCCGGATCCACGATCACCAGATAACGGGCCCTTCCGAAACGCTCATCCACCATACTGTCCATTCCCGGGCCAGTCGAAGTAATGGCAATTTTCATTCAAAATCCTTTCGCTATTGTGTGCGTTGGCATCGGGTAGCCCGCTGTCGGGCCATGTCTTATTTCAGAAAGAGAGCCACTTTAACCTATTTTCTCATCATTGGGGATCCGCAGGAGGGACAGACCATCTTTGTGCAGGGCACCCCTCTTCGGTGGCAGAAGGAACGGCCGCAGACTGGGCAGACGCATGCCCCGGAAGGCCCCGTCCCGATCCGGGGATCGCTGTTTGCGTCCCTCTCCTTTTCCCTGTCAGGCAGAATCTTTTTTCGCTCCCGTGACGCCATCAGGATCCCCTCCTCTTGCCGTTTTTTCACCAACTTTCATCGCGGTCCCCGCCCGCGTCCCCGGCATGCGCCCCACCCCCGCGGCCAGCCTTCCCTGGGGCCCCGGCTTTTCGGACACCCCGGCATAGTCAGGCGGGGATCGGGAAGCTTCCCGGCAAGAAAGGCCTCGAGGACTTCCCCGGTATTTCCCGATATCCACGGGAAAACCCGGATTCCCTTTCTTGCCACGTCCCAGGCCAGTTCACAGGAGATCCCTCCGCAAAGGAGGATATCAACCTTCAGCTCCCGGAGCCGCCTGGCCCTGTCGATCCGCTCCCCCTCCGACCAGTCCACGCAGAACCGCTCGAAGTGTCCATCTTCCCCAGGATCGATGATGACAAGCTTCCGGCAGAAGTCAAACACTGGAGATACCCGACCGTTGAATTCAGGGACAGCGAGCCTCATGTTCTATCTGAAAGCAAAATACCTGCCAACCCCAGACCATGGATCTTAAAGTTTTTAATTCCTTGAAATAACGAAGGAATTCGTTTTATCAGCAGGGCAAAAAGATCCCTGCGAAAAGGATGATTCTTTCAATTTGCACTCATTTTTTTATAAAACGTTGCAAAATGCATCTAATAATTAACAGGTCAACCGGGAGGAAAAATCCTGAAGCGTTTGCATTTCCGCCACAAGGTGGTTTTGTTTATCCCCAGTTCGGCGGCCGCGGCCGTTCGGTTCCAGTCGTTTCTGAGCAGGGTTTCCTGGATAGCCTTGGCCTCCAGGTCCTCCAGGGTGCTTGCCGGGGTTTCCGCCTGCGGTCCGGACGAAGCCCTTTTTCCCCTGAGTGCGAAGGTGTCCGGAAGGTGGTGAAGGTGGATCTGGCCGCCCGGACAAAGAATGAAGGCGTGCTCAAGGGCGTTTTCCAGCTCCCTGATATTGCCCGGCCAGTCATGATTGAAAAAGGCTTCCTGGACAGCGCGGTCGACGCCTGAGATGTCCCGGTTTCGCGCGAGGTTCATCTGCCGGACAATATGGTCTACAAGGAGGGGGATATCCTCCTTCCGGTCCCTCAGGGGCGGAAGATAGAGTCTGATGACGTTGATCCGGTAGAAAAGGTCGCTGCGGAACTGGCCCTCTTTGACCAGCGTCGCGAGGTAGCGGTTGGTGGCGGCGATGACGCGGACATCGGCCCGCAGGGTCCGATTCGACCCCAAAGGTTCATATTGTCTCTCCTGCAGGACCCGCAGGAGCCTGACCTGAAGCGCGGGGGAGACGTCACCGATCTCGTCGAGGAAAAGGGTCCCGCCCTCGGCCATGGCGAACTTTCCCTTCTTGTCTCTTTTCGCGTCGGTGAAAGCCCCGGCAACATATCCGAAGAGCTCGGATTCCAGGAGGGTGTCGGGGATGGCCCCGCAGTTTACGGATATCATGGGGCCTTTTTTCCGGGTGCTCATGTCGTGGATGGCACGGGCGAGGAGTTCTTTCCCCGTTCCGCTCTCCCCTTCGATGAGCACGGTGCTTCCGCTTTGCGCGATGTCGGGAAGAATGGTGAAAATGTCGCGCATCTTTTCGTTGCGGGAGATCATATCCGCCAGGCGAAAACGTCCTTCGACCTCCTGGCGGAGGGCTTCGACGACTGAAAGGTCCCGGAAAGTCTCTACCCCGCCGATGATCTTCCCGTGTTTGTCCTTGAGCAGGGCTGTGCTCACGCTTATGGGCACCCGTTCGCCCCGGGCGTTGAGGATGGAAATGGACCGGTTGATGACGGGTTTTCCGGTGCGGGTGGTGTGTCTGAGGGCGCAGTCGGCTTCGCAGATGTCCGCCTTGAAAACCTCGCAGCACTCTTTCCCCATGGCTTCCTCCCGGGGCACCCCCGTGATCGATTCCGCCGCCCCGTTAAAGGAGGTGATGGTGAAATTTTCATCAACGGTGAAAACGCCGTCCGCGATGGAGTCCAGGATGACGGAGGTTTCCTCCGGGGTAAGCCTGTTGTCAGTTTTTGTTTTCATAGGGGGATCGCTGCCATCTCCTTTTTGCAAAGGTAAGCATCAATGGTGCAAAATGCAATATGCTTTTGGGGGGATACTCTTCGAGAGGTTAATAATGCTACAATCCCGCCTGTTATTTTGCCCTTATTAAAAAAGGAGAAAGGTATGGAAACGAGGATTTGGAACGATGACATTCCCTTGCCGGAGATCCTTCGACAATATTACGAGAGGAAAGACCCGGGGACGGGCACGGTGGTGATCCACGCGGGCCAGGTCAAGCTGCCCGGCAAGGTAAAGCCTGCCATGGACCACGTCCTTCTGGAGCCGTGCGTCGAGGACCCTGCCGGAGGATTGGCGAGGATCCGGCAGTCGGCCCTGGTGCGTTTCGAAGTCAGCCGCGTCCAGATCCATCACCGGCTGGGGCGCGTTTTTCCCGGGGGGCATGTCCTGGTCGTCTTCGTCTCGTCGCCGAAAAGGGGGCCGGCTTTCGAGGCCTGCCGGTGGGTCGTGGACGAGATCAAGAGGGAAGAGGTCATCCGGCTGGTGGAGGTGGAACACGGGACAGGGGACGAAAGGGCGGCAGGACAAAGGGATGGCTGAACGGTTCAGCGTTGCGGCTGAAGGAATCAACGATCGGACGACAAAACGGGAAGGCGGGGAAACAGCTTTAAATTGACTATATTTTTCTTTGTTTCGTCAGCGCGTCAAGTCGTCAGGTCGCTTTGTCGTCAGGGCGTCCCCTTGTCGGTTTGTTTTTTCCTCATCCCGGGCTCTTTTCAAAGGTATTCCGTTATCCTGGCGATGAGACCGTCAGCGAAGGTAAAAAAGGTGGCGCCCCGGAACTGGATTTCCTCCCCGGCTTTTTTCCCGTCGGGAAGGTCCGTGGCAAGGACGCACCAGTACCTGGACTCGATGGCCGCATTGGCCACATCAAGCACCATCGTCGTGGGGGTCTGACGTCTCACCTTGAATATTTCCGCGGTTTTTGTGGACAGGAGCCGGAATTTTTCCTTGCCCTCGACGTTGATAATTCCGGAGGCGCTGCTGACAGATTCAAAGGTCATGTCTTCAGAAAAAAGGGCTAGCATCCCCTCGATGTCTTTCAGATTGTACCTGCGGATGTAGTCCTCAACGATCTGCTGGTTTGAACTGCTCATCAACCTTCTCCTTTCGCGGCCCTTGTCTTTCAGGAGCGTTTGTTTTTCCAGGGAATCAGGCGGCGGAGAAAGCCTGACAGCGCGCCGCCCCTGATCATTTCCTCCTCGGTTTTGGTCCCTTCCCCGATCATATCCCCCGGATCAGCCATCTGGCGCCGGGAAAGATCCTGAAAGAACTTTTCGGGGGCATGTTCAGAATCGAGCTTTCCCACTTTCTGGAACCATTCCCTCGCCTTCGAGGTGTTGCCCGATCGCCGATAAAGTTCCCCCAGAAGGTAGGTGATCTTGTGGATGGAATCCTGCGGGACGTCACCCTTTTTAACAGCTTTTTCAAAATGGGCAATGGAGCGCCCGCGCAGGTTTTCTTCCTCTTCGGGCCTTTGTCCCAGGCGCGCGCACTGGGAGGCCACAAGATAGGCTTCCCCCAGTTCCAAAGCGTCCGCCCCCCCGGCCTCCCTGATCCAGGCGTAAAATTCCCACCGCCTCCACGGGGGCACGGGATGCCCGTCCAGGTGCGGGGTTATCCGCTCGCGGATGAAGCTTTTTATTGTCTCGGGTTCAGGATCCGGATGCTCCCCCTTGCCGGACCACCCGCATCCCGGGCAGGAATGGACGAGGGAATTGATGGGCATCTTCCCCATGGAATAACGTAAAAGGTCCGTGGAAACCTCCCCGGACCAGATAGTCGAAAGTATGATATCAGTGAGGTATTTTTCCTGACAGCAGGGACACACGATCACCCCTCTCCGGAATGTGGTCAAGGACCTCTCCTTTTAGAGAAAATTCTTTCCGATCAAGAAGCTGGCCCCAGAAACCAGGCTGCACAGGGCAACCCCCCAGATGATATCCACCACAGCCATCTTGGCCGGCCAGTCAGCAAGGGTTGCCAGATTGGTCAGATCGTAGGTCGCGTAGGTGAAAAACCCGAACAACCCGCCGTAAAGGATTGTCCAGGACAGGGATCCTTTCCGAAGCCCCGGTATGACCGCGAAGATGAGGATCCCGACGATAAACATTAGGTAAAAGCCGATGACAGCGGCCCATTTGACCGAGGGAGCCATGAGGTGGCCCAGCGCGTCCCTGTAAAAATTCCTCGCGATGACCCCGAGCCATAACATGTCGACGAAAAAGAACACCGGGACGGTTACTGCGTAGAGCTTGAGGTAGAAAGCAAAGTTCATTTCGGCACCTCCCTGCCTTTTTCGAAAATGAGGATCAGATTGTTCCTTCCCTTTCGCGACCCCTTTCGGTCCTGTCCCTGCCATTCATTATACCTGGATTATCGGAATAATGAAGGACGTTGGGCGTCTCTTTCCCGCTTCCAGGGTTCGGGACGGGGACGGTGGTCTTCAAAATGGAATCCTTATCGGCAAAAAATGACTTTCATTATTGAATCCAGGAAGAAAGGGGGATAAACTTTTCATGTTTTTTGCGTGTAAATTTCTCATGTGTACACCCACGCGGAGGACCTGCCTTGACCGCGCCTTTCGCAACCGCAGCCCTGGTTATCTTCCTGCTCATGTGCGGCTTTTTTCTCCTGGCGCAGATCCTCAGGGACAACAGCATCGCCGACATCGCATACGGCCTCGTTTTTACCGCGGCGGCCTGGGCGGTAGCCTGGAGGTGGGGCTTCGGCCACCCCCGTGCGGGAATCCTTCTTTTTATGGTCACGGTTTGGGGGGTGAGGCTGGGGGTCCACCAGTTTTACAGAAAGCGGGGGAAAGGGGAGGACTTCCGTTACCGCAAATGGAGGGAAGAATGGGGGAGCACCTTCCTGGTGCGCAGCTTTTTTCAGGTTTTCATGCTCCAGGGTTTTGTCATCCTGGTCGTGTCCTCACCGCTTATCGCGGGAATCGCGCGGCCCGGCGCGTCTCCGGGTTGGCTTGATCTGGCCGGGGTCGGGGTATGGCTGACCGGATTCTCTTTCGAGGTGGTGGGGGATTGGCAGCTCGCTGCCTTTAAAAGGGACCCTGCCAATAAAGGCCGCATCATGACCGCGGGACTCTGGCGTTACTCCCGGCACCCCAACTATTTTGGGGAGGCATTCCTCTGGTGGGGGGTGTATTTCGTTGCCCTGGGATCCCCGGGCGCATGGTGGACCATCATCAGCCCCCTTGCCATCGATTTTCTTCTCCTCAAGGTTTCCGGGATTCCGATGCTGGAAAAACGGTACGAAAAAAATCCCGAATTCGAGGAATACAAAAAACGGACCAGCCCTCTTGTGCCCTGGTTTCCAAAGGGTTAGGGGAAAGGGCCCCGAAGGGATTGCCTGCCATCCGAAGAGAGGGGGAAAAATGCGTATTGCCGTTATAGGGGGCGGTGTAGCGGGGATCGTGTCGGCCTACCTTCTGCAGAAGGACCACGAGGTCGTCCTCTTCGAGAAAAACGATTATCTGGGGGGCCACACCCACACCATCACCATCCCGGATGGGCCCGATGCCGGTACGCCGGTGGACACCGGATTCATAGTGTTGAATGATCGCACTTATCCCTTGCTGAGGACTTTTTTAGGGCGTTTGAACGTCAAGACCCGCAACACGGGGATGTCTTTCGCTTTCCACTGCCGGAAGTCAGGGCTGTTTTTTTCCGGGTCGGGACTTAACGGTTTTTTCGCCCAGCGCCGTAATATCTTACGTTCTGCCCATTGGGCGATGCTCCGTGAAATCGGCCGCTTCTCCTTCCAGGGTGAAAAGGACCTTCGCGAGGAAACCGCAGGGAATGACACGCTGGGAGAGTATCTTGGCCGCAACCGTTACTCCAGGAGCCTCATTGAGAACTACGTGATCCCCATGTGTTCCGCCATCTGGTCCTCTCCCTTCGAAAGAATCGAGGGATTCCCCGCGGCCCCGCTCCTCCGCTTTTTTCACAACCACGGCCTGCTGTCACTCAAAGACCGGCCTCAGTGGATGACTGTGGTCGGGGGGAGCAGGAGCTACGTTGAGGCTTTTCTCAAAGGTTTTACCGGGGTGGTGAAGCTCGCGGCGCCCATTGAGGGGATCACCAGGGGGTCTTCGGAGGTGACCATCCGGACCGCTTCCGGGGAGACCTTTCTCTTTGACCGGGTGGTCATTGCGGCCCATGCGGACGAGGCCCTCCGGATGCTCACCGATCCCTCGGACGACGAGCGCAGGCTTTTAGGCCCATGGCGGTACCAGCCCAACGAGACGGTCCTCCATACAGATACCTCCATCCTCCCTCCCTCCCGGAGGGTCTGGTCATCCTGGAATTACACCCGCGAAGAGGGGGATGACGCCCGCGCCCCCGTTTCGGTAACCTACTACATGAACAGGCTCCAGGGATTCCAGACACAGGCTGACTACTGCGTCACCCTCAACGGGCTGCGGCCCATCGACGAAGGTTCCCGAATCGCTTCCATGACCTACCATCACCCCCTTTATTCCTTTGAATCGATGGCCACCCAGACGGAACTGCCTCTCCTCAACGGCAGGAAAAACACCTTTTTCTGCGGAAGCTATTTCGGGTACGGGTTCCATGAAGATGCCGTCCGGTCCGCCGTGGCGGTAGGCCAGGCTTTCGGGAGCCGACTGTGAATTCCAGGATCTTCAGCGGAAAGATCATGCATTCGAGGGCGTGGCCCGTCCGCCACCGGTTCGAGTATCCTCTTTATCTCTACGGGATCGACCTTGCCGAGCTCCCCGAACTGGATAAAAAAATCCCTCTTTTCGGGTACAACCGGATCCGCCCGGTTTCCATCCACGACAAGGACTACCTTTTTCCGGAACCCGGCTCCATCAGGGAGAAACTGGACCGGATCCTGTCCGCATCCGGCATTGGGGACGTTTCCAGGGTGGTCCTCATAACGGCGGCACGTTATTTCAATTACGTTTTCAACCCGGCCAGCTTTTTTTACTGCTTCAGGGCCGACGGATCTCTTGCCTGTGTGGTGATCCAGGTCAACAACACCTTCCGCGAGATGCACCTGTACGTTCCGGGAGAGGCGGCAGGGGAGCGGTCCGGGTACCTGGGCCACTTCTCGGCTCAGAAGGTCTTTCACGTTTCGCCGTTCTTTGACCGAAAGGGTTCCTACGAGTTTTTTCTGTCCGACGTGGGGAAAGACAGTCTGGACATCCTCATTCACTACCGGCAGGGGGAGAGGATAGTATTCGCTGCGCGCCTGACGGGAAAGGCAAGGCCCATGGACAGGCGCAGCCTTTCGGCGACGCTGGCCCGGCACCCCGCAGCGGCGGCCCTCACGATGCCCAGGATCCTTTGGCAGGCCGGGCGCCTGTATTTTCAAAGAAAGCTCCCGGTTTTCGACAAGCCGGCGCCGTTTAGCCCAATGACCATCCGCAGGCCTCCTCCCGGCCCGCTGCAAAAGCTGGGAAAGCGCGCTTTTTTCTCCCATCTCTCCTCGATGGAGGCGGGCCTTCTGGAGGTTCACCTTCCGGACGGCAGCCGAAGAACTCTGGGGGAAACCGGGAAAGGGCAGGAAGGTACCCTGTTGATCAGGGACGAGGCCTTTTTCCGCCGGATCCTCATGAAGGGGGAAATGGGTTTGGGGGAATCCTACACGGCAGGGGATTGGACTTCCCCCGATCTTCCGGGTCTCCTGGATCTCCTGGCGCGGAACCTTTCGTCCCTTAAAGAGCGCCGGAACGCGGCCTCTTCCATCGCCAACCGGATGGATTACTTCCGTCACCGGGTCAGGGCGAACACCGTTCGGGGCAGCGCGCGGAACATAAGGGATCACTATGACCTCGGAAACCAGTTCTTCGCCCTTTTCCTGGATCCGACCATGACCTATTCCTGCGCCCTCTTCGAGACGGGGAAAGAGAGCCTGGAGGAGGCCCAGAAGAAAAAACTGCACTCCATCATGGATCTGGCCGGCATCGACTCGGGCCACCATGTCCTCGAGATCGGCTGCGGATGGGGGAGCTTTGCCATTGAGGCGGCGAGGGAGCGAGGTTGCCGGGTGACTGGGATCACCCTTTCCAGAGAGCAGCTCGAGTTTGCGAAAAAACGGGTAGAGGAGGCAGGCCTGGCCGACCGGATCACCCTCGAACTGCGGGATTACCGCCACATCGAGGGCGTTTTCGAACGGGTGGTGTCCATCGAGATGTTAGAGGCCGTAGGCCACGCCAATCTCGGGCAGTTTTTCGCTGTTTGCGAAAAAGCCCTCAAACCGGAAGGAATGGCGGTCGTGCAGGTGATCACTATCGCGGACGAGCGCTATGAAGCATACCGGAACACGACGGACTGGATCCGGAGGCACATCTTCCCCGGCGGGCACCTGCCGTCCCTCGGGGCGATGAAATCCGCCATCGCGAGGGATACGGAGCTGAACCTCGAAAAAGTCCTGGACATCGGGCCCCATTATGCGCCTACCCTCGATTGCTGGAGGCAAAACCTCCTCGCCGCCAAAGAGAGGATTATGGATCTTGGATTCGACGAGAATTCCCTCCGGAAATGGGAATTCTACTTTGCCTATTGCGGGGCCGGATTTCGCAAAGGAATAATCCAGGATCATCAGATGGTCCTTCAGAGGACCCCGGATTGAAGACCACGGTCCTGAACGTTGCCCTTTACCAGGCGGGATGGTTTGCCTGCGTCCTGGGGGGCGCGCGGGGTTATCCGTGGATTGGGGCTTCGGCTGGACTGATCCTGCTCCTTGTCCACCTCGTCCTTTGCCGCGAGCCGGGCAAGGAGATAAAGACGGTCCTGATGGTGGCCGTTATTGGGACGGCGGCTGATTCCATTCAGTCTTTTTTCGGGGTTTTTGTTTTCCTCTCAGGCTACTGGGTTCAGTGGGTGGTCCCGTTCTGGATCAGCGTCATGTGGCTGCAGTTCGCAACCCTCCTGCATTTTGCCCTTGGCTGGCTCTCGGGGAAATATGTGCTCGCGGCCTTTCTTGGGGCGATCGGGGGACCGCTGGCTTTTTTCACGGGAGAAAGGCTCGGGGCGGCGATTTTCCCGAAAGGGCAGGGGTTCAGCCTCCTTGTTCTGGCGACCGTCTGGGCCTTCATCCTTCCATTGTCGGTCTTCACAGCCGACCGGTTCCGGCCGGTCAGGAAGGGCTACAGGATCTTCGGTTCCCCAGGCAGCATCCAGGGTGATCGTCCAGGACGTAGCGCTGCCCGTCCCTTGAGGGAATGAAGGGAGGGAAGGCAACGGTTTTTCCGGCCTCTAGCACCTCGTTCCTTTAAACCCCTTTCACCTATCACCCATCCACCCTTTACTTTTCCTTCCCCGGATACGGGCACGCGCTTGATATCGTCACCTCCATGGTCGTGGGACCGACAGAGGCTGACCGGCGGAAAGCCTCCCCCAGGGCCAGAAAAATTTTCTTTTCCTCCCCCCATAACAGGGTGCCTGTGACTCCCACCGCATATTCCACGTTGTTTTCGTAGAGGGCATCCAGGGCGGCTCCGATTCCCGGTGTCACCTCCGTCTGTCTCAAGGGGTAAATTCTCATGTGCGCGGTGATTTTTTCCATGGCGATGCGACTCCGTTCAATTTTTCCCAAAGGCCGCGGTCAGGATCACAGGCGTGAAATTTCGGCTGTCCGGACCTGGTTTTGCCTTTTTCCCACCTCTTGTTATTCTCTCTTCAGGGTCTTTCCCACCGGGGCGAGATAGATCACGAATTCGTCCTTCCCGTCCAGACCCGTGAGGCGGTCCATCTCCTCCTGATCGTAGGCGGCTACGGCGCATGTTCCCGCGCCGATCCCCTCGCAGGCCAGATAGAGGTTCTGGCAGACATGCCCCGCGTCCAGAAGGATTACCCTGTGGGCGCTTCGCCCATACCTCCATTCCATCCGGTAAGGAATGGTGGCCCAGACGAAAACAGCCGCTGCCGACCCGACAAACTCCTGGCCGAAACAGGCCCGGTTGAGCCTGGATTCCATCCCTTCTATCTCCCTAATAAACACCAGCTGGTGTTCCATGGGCAGATAACGGTAGAGGCCCTTTTCCAGGCCGCTGACGTCTTTGATGAAAAGATACGTCTCGAAGCTGTGGCGGGCCCCCGCCGAGGGAACGGTCCGGAAAGAGGCACCCGGGGCGGGGACCGACCGGATCCCCTGGGTGCTCCACAGGAGAAAGGCCATCTGGGCCAGGGAAAGGGGGTCATTCGAGAAAGCACGGCGACTCTGCCTTCCCGCGATGGCCGAAAAAAGATCTCCCTGGATGATCGCCCCCCGGAATTCCTGTCGCCCGGGAAGGGTTATTCTTCTTGAGTCGGGATCGAAGGGTTTTTGCGGGGGGGGAGAGGGGATTCCCCTGCTCTGGTCGGTCTGCGAAAAGTCCACGATCTTCCGCACGCTGTCTTTCAGAAAGTCACGGTTGGTTTTCACGGCAGGTGCCATCCTTTCATCGGTGTTTCACAAAGGATACCTCAGTTGTCTTTTTTTGACCGGCACGGGAAGGCGTGCTAACCTTAATAATATCGCGAAAAGTTCAATGCGGAACTTTTCGCTCCACGTAAAGGGAAAAGCGTGGTTTTCCCTTTCCTCACGGATCCATGACGTGACAACCCATCACGGATCCGGGCGGCCCGCACCCGGGCCGCGTTGTTGGTTTTTGGAAAAGCCGTCCGCTTTGCCAGGGTCGCAAAAAGTCCAATGCGGGACTTTACGCTGCCCGGAAAGGGAAAAGCGTGGTTTTCCCTTTCCTCACGGATCCATGACGTGACGACCCATCATGGACCCGGGCGGCCCGCACCCGGGCCGCGCTGTTGGTTTTTGGAAAAGCCGTCCGCTTTGCCAAGGTTGCGAAAAGTTCAATGCGGAACTTTTCGCTCCACGTAAAGGGAAAAGCGTGGTTTTCCCTTTCCTCAGGGACCAAGGACTTACGATGCGAGTCCTTGATCCGGGCGCCCCCTCGGGGCGCATCGATGACTTTTTAAAAATTCTTCAACCTGGGAAAATAAAGAGCCAGAGGAAAACTCCTGACAGGTTTATCATCGATGCAAGGTTTCCCGGTTTTTTAAATGATCCGGGTCCCGGAACCTCCGTACGAAACCCGGCCCCAGAAGATGGAATCTACACTTTTTTGTGCCCCGGGAAAATGCCCATGGGAGTTCCGGGGGGCTGTTGTTGCGGTGTTTTCCTTCGGGAGAGGTCCCCGCGCGGGAACCATCCCGAACCGTTCCCGGTCCGCGTGAGCCAGGAGCCCGGAAAAAGATTCCGGGGAAAGGGACGTTCGTTCACTGGGGCCAATTAACTCCTAAAGGGGGATGAAAAATGACAAGCGCCCGTGAGATCGTAGATGTTTATATCGGCAGCGAGGAAGAGGAAAAATTTGATATGTGGTTTTCCTATCGGGAACTCCGGAACCAGTTTGACGCTGCCGATCATATCGGAAGAGCAGAAATCAGGAAATCCCCGGCAGCCCCCGGAAGAAAACGCCAGAAAAGCGGATCCGGAATCCTGAGGAAATTGGCCATCAATCCCTGGCCCCTTCAAGTGTAAAGCCATCGGATATTTGTCCTGATGGAATACCAGAGGGGAGATCGAAGGATTCTGACTGCCTGCCATGAGGCCGGGCATGCGGTGGTGGCCTACGATCAGGGCATCCGTGTTTTCGGGATCAGCCTGATCCCTGGGCGAGAGAAAATGGGCCACACCAGTGTCGACACCCTTTTTCTCGATCGGCAGTTCCCCTCCTTTCCTTCAGATAAAGGGGCCCGCAACCGATTCACCCTGGAGCGTCATGTCATGGTGCTGCTGGGAGGGAGGGCGGCAGCCGAACGCCTGGATCCCGAGGCGGTATCCGGGGGGGAGAGCTGCCCTGTCCCGGGTTCCGACCACAGCAAGGCGTTGGAACTGGTACTCACGTTCACCGGAGACCTCGAGGAGGCGGAGAAATACCTCGAATGGCTTAAAGTCAGGACAAAGGGGATCGTCTCAAAACCCCTCAGATGGTTTCAGATAGAGGGTGTGGCAGAGGTCCTTCTCGAGGAAGACAAACTGGGGGCGCGGAAAGTCATGGAAATCCTTAGGGACCGTGAAACCCTTTGGTGCCTGGAGCACGGAGAAAGAGGTCAAGAAAGGCCTGTTCGGAAGAGTTAAGTTGGCCCCCGCCTGATTCGTTTTCCACCCGGAGTAATGCCCCGGTCGCTAATTTTCCTTTTCCCGAAGCACTTCCCGGATCCAGTCCTCATACTGCTTTTGGTCTTCTTCTGCCAGCCGGGTGTAGAGCTCGGGATCGTTTTTCCTGGCGTAGGGGTTCGCAAGCTGTCCAGGGGTTTCGGCGGCGGCCAGGATGTCGCGGTAATCCCGGCAGGCCTGCACCGTAAAGTATCGGATCTGTGCGGGTTTTCCGTTGGATAACTTGAGAATGGCCAGCTTCACCCTGGGGCCCTCCGGCTGCCAGTCGGCCCTCCCGTAGTTGTCCATGATCGACTCAATCTCTGACCTCAACGATGTGTCCGGGAAGAGTTTTCGCATAACCCTGTCATAAAGCCGTTCCATGTCGCCCATTTTCCGCCCTTATCTCCTTTTTCTTCATTTCGGGGTTCCGGTTACTCCGGATCCTAAACCCCGTGCTGAAAGGCTCCTTTGACCATCTGCCGCCTCGAGTCCTTCCAGTGGACGAGGAGGAGCCAGCCGATGCCGAGGGCGCCCGCCGCGAGGGAGGACATGAGAATGGCTGTTTTGGCGACGACCAGCTGTTCCGGGTGATTCTTGAAGGAGAGATCCGAGATGAAGATGGACATCGTAAAGCCGATCCCCCCAAGAAGCCCGACACCCGCAACGTGGCGAAATCCCATGCCAAGGGGTAAGGCGGCGAAGCCCAGTTTGACGGCCGCATAGCTGAAGAGGGTGATCCCGATGAATTTTCCAAGGACCAGCCCCAAAAAGATACCCACCGCTACGGAATGGGTCGCTGCGTGGGTGATAAGTTCCCCCGAGAATTTGACCCCCGCGTTGGTGAGGGCGAAGATTGGGATGACCAGGAGGGCCACGGGCAGATGCAGGGTGTTCTCCACCCTTCTCATGGGGGCCTCCGCCTGGCAGAGCCCCTCCTTCATATCCTTTAAAAGGGAGAACTGACGGACATTGGAGAGGGTCGTCACCCCCGGACGGGTCATGTTGTCAAAGCGCCAGAGAAGATCCTTGATGTTCTTGCTGAATTTGGCGGGTTCGCACCTCGGTTTTGCCGGAACACAGAAAGCTACCAGGACCCCCGCGACGGTGGCGTGTATGCCGGACTGCAGGAGGAAAAACCAGAGGAAAAACCCCGCGATGGTGTAGGGCAGGGACCTGCGGACCCCTCCGAGGTTCAGGGAGATCAGAATCAGGAGTATCAGGACCCCCCACCCGAGGGATGGCAGGTGCAGATCGCCCGTGTAAAAGAGGGCGATAACGAGGACCGCTCCAAGGTCGTCCACGATGGCGAGGGCCACAAGAAAGATCATGAGATGTTTGGGTACCCGCCGGCCGAGAAGGACCAGGGCGCTGATGCAGAAGGCGATATCCGTTGCCATGGGGATTCCCCAGCCCCTCATGAGGGCGGGATCGGAATTTACGAGGCGGTAGATGAGGGCGGGAATGAGCATGCCTCCCACCGAGGCGACCATGGGAAGGGCGGCTTTCTTGATGTTGGAAAGCTCACCGACGATGATCTCCCTCTTGATCTCGAGGCCCACCAGAAGGAAAAAAAGGGCCATGAGCCCCTCATTGACCCAGTGGGACAAGGGTCTTCCTATGGACCATCCCCCGACGCTGAGGCTGATCGAGGTGTGGATGATGTGTTCATAGGTTAGATGGAAAGGACCGTTGGCCAGGGCGAGGGCTATGAGAGTGGTCCCCATGAGGATGATCCCGCTGGTCGTCTGCTTCTGGATGAATTCCTCAAAGGGGGTGATGATCCTGGAAAACGCTTTTTCCCAGGGGTACAGGAACCGCCCGCTTGCAGAGTTTGCTTCCATGGAAACTGACCGCCTTTGATGGGTTCTGAATAGATGGATAACTGTGAAACCTTACCAATGATCCTGGAACCCGCACAGTATGGTTTTTCATGGAAATACCGTCAAGGGGGTCTTTGGGCGGAAAGCCGAAAGGAGAGAGACCACGCTGCGCGGTGTTTGCCCGTTGCGGCTCTATGGACTATTATAATTTTTTTACAGGGGATGGTTTCCCGGAGTCAGCCCTGAAAAAACTCTGTATCCGGCAAAGCCGCCGCCTGCGAAAAAGAGTCGGGCCTGAGACTAAAGGAGATCTTCATGACCAGGAAAGCCGTACCTCTTCCTCCCGAAAGCCTGCGGTACATTTGTGAAGCCAGGCACCTGTTTCCCGGTCCGGAAGAGATCCCGTCTTTGGAAGGGACAGTCGGGCAGGAGCGGGCCATCCGCTCCATCGATTTCGGTCTCCGGATAAAGAGCCGGGGTTATAACATCTTCGCCGTGGGCGAACCGGGTTGCGGCAAATCCTCCACCGTCAAGGCCATGGTTACGGAACTGGCCCAAAAGCAGGATACCCCCAGCGACTGGGCGTATGTCTACAATTTCGAGAACCCCCGGAATCCCATCGCCCTTGCCCTGCACCCGGGACAGGGGAGGTTTTTCGTCCGGCAGATGAAGGAACTCACCGATGTGCTGAAGAAAAACATTCCCGCGGCCCTCGAGGACAGGGATTTCGAAAGCCGCAGGGGGCAGATCCTGGACAACGTAAGCCGGGAGAACACCGCGGATCTTTCATCCTTCCAGAAAACTGCCCGCGAAGCCGGATACGCTTTCGAACAGATGGAAAACCAGTTCGGGTTCATTCCCATCAAGGACGGGAAAAGGCTCCATCGGGAGGAGTTCGAAGCCCTGCCCGACGAGGAGAAAGCACGCTATAATGATTCTCTTCTCAAACTCCAGGAAGGCCTGAGGGAGATCACCCGGCAGGCGCACAAGAGGGATGAAGAGGCGCGCCGCCAGATCGAGGCGTTGGCCAGGGAGCAGGTCCGGTTTGCCGTTGAGCCCTTTCTGGCACTGATCCAATCCGATTTTTCCGGGGACGAGAGGATCACAGCCTATCTGAGATCGGTCATGGAGGATATCCTGAACAATTACCAGGAGTTCCTTCCGGAACAGACGCCAAAAGCCCCGACCCTCCCCGGCATTGAGGAAACGGAGCCCCAACTTTCCAGGTACAGGGTCAATCTCATCGTCGACCAGAAGGGAAAAAACGGGGCCCCCGTGATCTACGAAAATCACCCCACCTTCCAGAACCTTATCGGCAGGATGGAATACGTCTTCCAGTACGGTGTGGCCACCACGGGTTTCGAGCGGATCCAGGGGGGGGCCATGCACACGGCCAACGGGGGTTACCTTATCCTCGACGCCCTGGAGGTGCTCCGGAGTCCCTTCGCCTGGGAAGCCATCAAGAACAGCCTGAAATCGGGGGTCATCAAGATCGAGGATCTGGGGGAGCAGTACCGGATGTTCGCTACCGGTTCCATCAAGCCCGAACCGATCCCCCTTGAGCTGAAGGTCATCCTGGTAGGGACGCCCATGATTTATTATCAGCTCCTGTCTTTCGAGGAGGATTTTCGCAAGCTTTTCAAGGTGAAGGCTGATTTCGGCAGCAGCATGAAAAGGACCGATCAGGCGATCAGGGATTATGCCCTTTTTATCGGGACTATCCGCAAGGAGGAAAACCTCCTGCCCTTTGATGACTCGGCCGTTTGCGCGGTGATCGAACAGGGGGTTCGCCTCTCGGAGGACCAGAGCCGCCTGTCCACCAGCTTTTCCATAGTGTCCGATCTGATCCGCGAGGCTTCCTTCTGGGCCCGCAAGGAGAGGTCCCAAACCGTATCACGGGCCCACGTCCGGATGGCTATCCTCGAAAAAAGACACCGGTACAACAGGATAGAGGAGCGCATCGGGGAGCTCATCGAGGAGGGCACCCTCATGGTCCGCACCAAAGGGGAGGTGGTGGGTCAGGTCAACGGGCTGTCCGTGCACACCATGGGGGATTACCGGTTCGGCAAACCCACGAGGATCACCGCCAAGGTTTTTCTCGGCAGGGCAGGGATGGTGAATATCGAGAGGGAGGTCAAGCTGTCGGGAAACATCCACAACAAGGGTGTCATGATCGTTTCCTCCTACCTTTCCATGCGGTACGCGACGGATTTCCCCCTGAGCCTGACCGCATCCATGACTTTCGAACAGACTTACGACGAGATCGAGGGCGACAGCGCGACCGCCGCCGAGCTCATCGCCCTGACATCTGCCCTTGCCGATGTCCCCGTTTATCAATGGATGGCCATCACGGGGTCCATGGACCAGCACGGGATGATCCAGCCTGTGGGAGGGATCAACGAGAAGATCGAAGGGTTTTTTCAGACCTGCCGCGACAAGGGGCTGGACGGGAAGCACGGGATCGTCATCCCCAAAAGCAACGTCAAGAATCTCATGCTCGATGACGATGTGGTGGAGGCGGTCCGAAAGGGGCGTTTTTCCGTCTATGCGGTCAGCACCATCGACGAGGCTTTCGAACTCATGACCGGGGCCCGGGCAGGGCAGCGCGGGAAACGGGGGTCTTTCCCGAAAGGATCCTTTAACCGCAAGGTTGAAGACCGGCTGAGGGACCTTGCCGAAAGGATGAAGGAATCCGGAAAAGAGGGCACGGGAAAAAACAATGGCGGGAGCGGGAAGGGGCAGGGAATAGCCCTGTAGGTCTTCAGGGGCGTCTTCCCGGCAGAAAAGGAGCGGCAAAGGAAAATAAAGGCTCCCCGAATCTTCCCGGGACGGGTTTGTTGCGCCCCCTTATGAGAGGGCCGGGGGGAAAGGTGATCATCCGCGGCGGGTTGTCCTCCGGTTCAATGGCCGGGCAAGGGCAGGGGAACGGGTGCGGCCCGGCTGGCGGGTCCTTTTCCGTGACCTGTTTTTCTTGCATTCTTTGGCCTTCCCCTTTAAAATCCGCCTTTCTTCCAAATTGATATTCTCTCCCCGGCTGGTCCTTTTGCGGTTGAGGGGGTTCTTTGCTCTGATTGCCGCGCGGCCAGGCGGGCCCGGCGGGGAACAGGCCGGAAGGGTGCATCGGGCCCCGGGGGCCGGAAAAAAACGCGAGGAAGGGACATGAAGAACTTCAAGAAATTGCTGGTGGCCAACAGGGGCGTTTCAGCCGTCCGGATCATGCACACCTGCCGGGATATGAAGATCCCTACCACGGCCGTCTACAGTACCCCCGATCGTCTGGCCCAACACGTATTCATGGCGGACGAAGCTGTCCACATCGGAGAGGCCCCGCCCGCCGAATCCTACCTGAACCAGGACCGCATTATCCGGGCCGCCCATGAGAGCGGATGCGATGCCATCCATCCGGGGTGGGGGTTTCTTGCCGAAAATCCCGTATTCGCTGCCAGGGTACGGGAAGAGGGCCTCACCTGGGTCGGTCCCCCCGCGGAAGTGATCCAGAACACAGGGGATAAGGCCCACGCGAGGGCCATCGCCCGCAAAGCGGGCGTTCCCGTCGTCCCGGGCTTCGAGGGAGTCGAGGATGCGAGGGGCGCCCTGGCGTGGATAAAGGAAAACAAGGTCACTTTTCCAGTCATGATCAAGGCCGCCTCCGGAGGAGGGGGAAGAGGCCTTGTGAGGGTCGACCGGGAGGAAGGTCTGGAACAGGGGATTTCCCAGGCCAGGTCGGAGGCCGAAAAAGCCTTCGGGGGAGGCACCCTTATCCTTGAAAAATTCATCGAAAAAGCCCGGCATATCGAGGTCCAGATCCTCGCGGACCAGTCAGGGAATATCGTCCACCTCAATGAACGGGAATGCACGATCCAGCGGCGCAACCAGAAGATTCTGGAGGAAACGCCCGCTCCTTCCCTGGATGAGGATCTCCGGCAGGAGATCTGCCGCCAGGCTGTGGTGCTTATGGAGGCCATCGGATACCAGTCCGCCGGAACGGTGGAGTTCATTTTCGATTGCCGGGAGCGGAAATTTTATTTTCTGGAGGTCAACACGAGGCTCCAGGTAGAGCACGGGATCACTGAGATCTGCACCGGATTTGACCTTGCGGGATGCATGATCGAGGTGGCGAGGGGAAAGGACCTCTGGTTCAGACAGCAGGATGTCCAGCCCAACCGGTGGGCCGTCGAGGTCAGGATTAACGCCGAGGACCCAGAAACCTTTGGTCCCTCCTTTGGGACCATCAGCAGGCTCCGTGTGCCTGACGGTCCCAACCTCAGGGTCTATTCGGGGGTTTATGAGGGAGCCGAGGTCCCCCCCTACTATGATTCCCTCCTCATGCTCCTCATGACCACCGGCCCGACCAGAGAGGACGCCTTAAACGTCATGGAGCGTGCCCTCGGCCGAAGCCTGAGGGTGGAGGGGGTAAAGACACTAAAACCCCTTTTGACGAGCATCATCCGTCACCCCGCTTTCCGCGAGGGGGACTTTACCACGAACTTCATAGATGAAAATCTGCCCGAGCTCATCAGGATGTTCCGCGTTCCGGGGAGCGAGGACGAACTCCTTAAAATCGCCAGGTATCTGGCGGAAGTGTCGGCACTGGGACCCCGGTCCTGGGTTTGAGGTATTATCATGAGTAAACAGAACCTGTTCCAGCCCGGAATGTCATCGGGAGAGATTGTCCGCACGGTGAGGTCCTTGCCCGGCGTCGCCATTACCTCTACAGGGATGAGAGACGCGGGGCAATCCGATTTCAAAAACCGCCATCGCATCCACGACCTTCTCACCCTGGCTCCCTCTTACGAGGACATGGACCTTTTCAGCGCCGAAGTGCACGGCGGGGCCCGATGGCACGTGGGGATCATGAACCGGAGGGAAAGCCCTTTCGAGGAAACCGCGATCCTCCGGGAAAAAATGCCCCATGTCCTCCTTCAGACCCTTGTGCGGGAAACCAACCTCTGGGGCTACCGCCCCTATCCGGAGAACGTCATCAAGTATGTGGTCCCGAAGGTGGATATCGATATCTGGAGATGCTTTTCCTTCCTGAACGATGTCAGGAACATGCGCCCCATCTGTGAGGTCGTGATGGAAAGGGGGCACCTGTTCCAGCCCAGTATCTCCTTCACGCAGTCTGATTGGGCCACCAACGCTTATTACCTCGGTGTGGTTGACGGGATTGTGGACCTGTGCGGCGGGATCGACGAGATCATCCTGTGCATCAAGGACATGGCGGGGGTAGGAAGCCCGGAGCGGATCCGGGAACTGGTCGACAGCCTTCTTCAGAAATATCCTGAGATGGTCATCCAGTATCATCGCCACGCCACCGACGGCCTTGCCCTTCCGGCCCTTCTGGCGGCGGCCGAGGCCGGTGCGAAACTCCTCGATGCCCAGGAGGATTCCCTGACCCGGTTCTACGGCCAGGCTCCCATCCTCTCCCTCCTGGCCTACCTCGAAGAGGCCGGCATCCCGGTTCACCTGAACAGGGAGAAGGCGGAGGAGGCGGTTGAAAAAGCACGGGAATGGGTCCGTCTTTACGGATGGGCCGAGTCGCCTTTCAAGGGTTTCGACCACAATGTCGTCCGCCACCGGATGCCCGGCGGCGCTTTTCCCAGCTCCTTCGAGCAGGCCGAGCAGGGCGGTTTTCTCCATCTCATGCCCATGATCCTGCAGGTGATGACCCTTTACAATCAGGTCATCCACTATTTCGACGTCACCCCGGGTTCCCAGATGACCTGGGTCACCTGCAGCGGCCTGGTCAACCGCTATGCCAAGGAATACGGGGTGGCTGGCGTCGGCCGCCTGATCGCCCTCCTGAAAAAGTTCATCCATGAGGCCGGCCAGGATATGGAAAAAATGGACGAGGAGGAAAGGGACGAGATTCTGGGGATGTTCGAATCGGCCCCCGGGGATGTGAAGAACCTTCTCCTTGGAGGATATGGAAAACTCCCGGTGGGGTGGCCCGCAGACTGGGTATACCAGAGTGCCTTCGGGGATTCGTGGGAGGAGAAGATCGCCGAAAGGACGGAGGCATCCCCTCTGGATTCCACCCCCGACGAGGATCTTGACCACGTCCGAGCCGAACTCGCCGATAAACTGGGATGGGAGCCATCAGAGGAAGAGTTCATCCTGTACCTCATGCATCCCAAGGATACCCTGGAAATGGTCGGATTCCGCGAGGAATACGGCCAGGTTTCCCTCGTCCTGCCCACCGACGTCTGGCATTCCGGCCTCCAGTGTCCAGGAGACAGGGTGGATTTCGAGGTGGGGAACAAGCCCTACAGCATCGAGCTTGTGTCCGTCGGTGAGGAATACGAGGGATACATCCCCGTCGTCCTCAAGATCAACAACCAGACCAGGGTTTTTTCCGTCGAGACCCCAAGGGTTGTGAGGGTTGAAGTCCGGATGGCCAGGGCCGAAAACGAGGTCGGATCTCCCATTTCAGGCAACGTCTGGAGGATCGGCAACCCCTCACGCGGGACCCTTTCCGTGGGCAACATCATCCACGAGGGCGAGGAGATCGCCAATATTGAGGCCATGAAGATGGAAAACGCCATCGTGTCCCCCTTCGATGGGCGCATCGGGGAGATCTGCGTGGGCCTCAACGATTCCGTCATAGAGGGCCAGCTCCTGTTCGTCCTCGAGGAGGGGGGGGTTCAGGCAGCGAGAGAGGAAGCGGCGAGGGAAAAAGTCTCCATGGAAAAGGCCCCTATCGGCTAGCTGGAAGTGGAACGCCTGCCCTGGCGCCGAACCGGGAAGCAGGCCGGGCGACTTGGCGAAAAAGCCTCGAGAGCATTCTCCTCCACCCGAATTGTCGTTCGGTGGGAATGCTGTTTAGTCGCTTTGCCGCCGAATCGTCCGGCTGTTCTTTCGCCCCGTTGGTCCCACCTTCAACCGAAAAGCTGCCCGTTTTTACAGGAAAAACGCTAAAGCCATCAGAAAATCGACCCCCAGGACCACCCCTACATTGGCTCCCTGGGCGGCGGCCATCCGGTCGAAATCCTGGAAGTGACGCAAGGCGGTGCCGGCCGCCTTAAGGGCCAGGGGCAGGGTCAGGAAAGTAAGAAATGCCAGAGCCGGGAACCACCCGGCGAGAATCCCCCAAAACAGGAAGCCGTAGCAGACGGCAAGGGCGACGGCGTAAAAACGCCCAGCTGTTTTCCGCCCCAGGAGGATGAGCAGATGTTTCCTGCCGCCCCATTCGTCCGCTTCCAGATCGGGAAACTCATTGAGAAAGAGAAGGAGGGACGTGAGGATCCCCGGGGGCACCGAAGCGAGGAGCACCCTGGCCGTCACTTGCCCGGTGATGGAGAGGTAGGTTCCCGTGACCACCATGCTCCCGAGGCATATCCCCGCGAAGAGTTCTCCCAGGGCGAATTTTGCCAGGAAGGTGGTGTAAAAAACGGTCACCAGACCCCCGATGGCGATGAAGGCCACAAGGAGCCATCCTCCACGCAGGGAAAGGTACAAGCCGATCCCGGCCGCGGCCAGAAGCGTCCCCCATGCGGCTGCCCGGACTCCCGGTTCGGTGGTGTTCCCTGCCTGCATGTTTCCCGTCCCTCCGGAAAAAGGCGTTCTCCTGGTCCGGGAATCGATCCCTGTCCGGTAATCCGAGAGTTCGTTAAAGAGATTGACCGAGGCGTGGACGAGGATCGTCCCCAGCATGCACAGGAGGAAGGGCTGCCAGAGGAAGGACCCGGCGTCGTGGGCAAGGCCGCCGCCGATGAGCACGAGGGCGACGGCAAGGAGGAAAAAATTGGCCCTGATCTGCGAAGCCCAGATCCCGATTGCTCTTTTCATGGCTGTTTTCCCTTTTCAATGGTCAGAAGTCATTTTTGCGGGATCCCCTCGCCGGACAGCTCCCCCCTGGGTCCGATGAAAAGGATCCCCCCTTCGGAGGGTACCGTTTTCAGCCATCCTCCGGTGTTGTACATGAGAAGGTCTTTGCTGCCGAGTTCCATAAGGCCTTTGAAGGGGTAGGGTCTGGATGCGGGGATGATCCGGTGCGTGTGGCCGCAGACTATACTCCGGGGGGCCCCCAGGCCGAGGAGGGATGTTTCTTCGCAGGTTGCCGTAAAAAAACGGGCAAAACGTCTTCTCTTTTCCAGATCATCGAAATACCTCTCGTTGTAGCGGGGATTTTCAACCCGGTTATTCGCGATGAAGATAGCAAGCATTTTGAGCCCTTTAAGGAGGGCGTTGTCCAGGAATTCGAACAGCCCGAGGGGGATCATCTTGTCAATGATAGGGACGATGTCATCCAGGGTTTTCTGCAATTCCCTGGATTTGCCCTGCTGGGCCTCTCTCTTGATTCGGTAGAACAGTTCGGACATCTCCCCGCCGTGTCCGACCCCCGTGCAGAGAAACGAATGAAAGGGGGCGTTGTATTCCTCGAGTTCCACAAGGGATAATCTGCCTTCCTTGACGGTATTACCCAGAAGCTCGGAAATAAGGATCCAGGGCAGATCCGTCAGGTGTCCATGGGTCACCATGACAAGTTCTTCGCAAGTCTTGATATAGAGATTGGGATAGACCACCAGGATGGGTTTTCTGGCTCCCTTTTCAAAGAGTCCTTCAAGAAAGAGGTTGCCGTAATTTCTCTTGCCCGGGACCCTGCATACCCCGGAAAGCTTTACGGTCTTTTCCTCCATGTCGATGACTCCGGGTTGGGTCCTTCGCGGTTTCCTTGGTTCCTCGTGGCGGCTGAGTTTGCCGATGATGTTAGTTTCCCATTCCACCGCGTTCCAGATCCGTTTGTCATGGTTTCCGGGGATATAGATGATCTGTCTGGCGAGTGAGTCCCGGGATATCCCGCGAAAGAACGGCTGCGCTGCCTTGAGGGCATCGACCATGGGGGCGGCGGAAAAGTCCATGATATCCCCGTTCAGGACGAGGAAATCAAGGGGCGATCCCCCCGTAAAGGCGTGGATGGAATCGGCAAGGTCTTGATAGACCGTGGAAACCTTTGCCCCGTCCAACAGGCTGCAGTCGGGGTGGCCCAGGTGAGTGTCCGAAATGATCCCTATTTTCATCCGCGAACTCTGAAAGATTTCACCCTTTTCCAGGGTGTTGAAACCCGCTGTTTTTCAGGACGGCATGGTTCCAGAGACAGCTGTTTTCATCCGTCCACCGGGTCTGTTTTCTCCCATTCTGCCAGATCGGAAGGTCTTCGTCATCAGGGAACAGGGAAAAAGCCTCGTTCGATAAATGCCGGGATAAAAGGACAAGGAACTGGAAGCACGGCCGCCTCCCTCTCGTGCCGGTTGGGATCATCCCGCTCCCGGGGGGGACTAGACTCCGGCCGCTTCCATGATGAACAGGGCCGCGACCAGGATGATGGACATGATGAGGACCGCCGTCCGGTCGCTGACCCTGAAAAGTCTGGAAAGGGTGAGGTCTCCGAAATCCCCTTTTTTCAGAATCCCCGCTTTGAGTCCGGGGTAAAGGACCGCCAGGAGCCAGGACCCGAAAAGAATCCCGGGGAACCCACCCAGGGCCGCGTCCAGGTACCCGTTGCCCATGGTGGCGGCGATGGTCCCGGGGCAGTAACCGAGGATGGCAAAGCCGACGCCGAAGATCAGCCCGCCGATGGCGTTTTTCCCCCAGGAGCCCTTCTTGGGATTGAGGGTGACAAGATCCAGGCTTTTCAGCAGATGGAGACCGACAGAGCCGGTGATGATGGCCGAAAACATGATCTTTAAAACGGTGAAGTCTTCCAGAAGGAGCTGTCCGAGAATTACGTCATAGCGGGTCACCCCTCCCTTCTGAAGAAGGAAACCAAAAACGATCCCAAAAATCAAACCCCAAAACAGCGGATATTTTTCCGTTCTCATGGTTCACCTCGAAGTCATATGATCAGAAAAGGAGACGGGCCGCCGCGATCCCGCCGATGAAAAAGCACACCGCCGAGAGCCAACTCGACACAGCCAGCTGCATGGTGCCGCTGATCCCGTGCCCGCTCGTGCACCCTCCTGCCCATCGGGAGCCGAAACCCATGATGACGCCGCCGAGGGCCGCAACCCCGATCCTTATCATTTTCCCCGTTCCAAAGGCCGCCTCCCAGCGGGGAGGGGTCCATTGCCAATTAAAGTCCCCCGAGAGGATGGCGGAGAGGAACCCACCCGCAACCATTCCGAGGACCAGCATCCATTGCCAGTCCACGACAGGGGGGTATTCCTCAAAGTAAAGCCTCGTCGGCCCTTTTCGCACCCGAAGGGCTTTTTCGATCATTCCGGCACCCCGGGCAAAAGTGGTGGAGCACCCCAGGGCTTTACCTGATATGAGGAACGTAAACCAGCTCAAAATCCCTATGCCGATCCCTACCGCGTAAGGAGACCACCTCGCCTCGCTCAGCCAACTCATGATTCACCCTCCCTTTTCTGTTTAAAGGGTCGCGAAAAGTCCGATGCGGGACTTTTCGCTTCCCGGAAAGGGAAAAGCGTCGTTTTCCCTTTCCTCGCGGATCCATGACTTACAAAGCGAGTCCTGGATCCGGGCGGCCCGCGCCCGGGCCGCTTTGATGGCCTTTCGCGAAGCCATCACGGTTTACAGGGTCGCGAAAAGTCCGATGCGGGACTTAACGCTTCCCGGAAAGGGAAAAGCGTCGTTTTCCCTTTCCTCACGGATCCATGACTTACAAAGTGAGTCCTGGATCCGGGCGCCCCTCACACGGGGCGCGTTGATGACTTCTGGCAGGGTCATCATTATTGGTCGATGTATCTCGAGCCGTGGGGTGTGACGCAGACCGTGCATTCCCGCGTATGCCCCGCTGCGCTGTATCCGGTCATCCCGCCCGCGACGTTGCTGACGTCGGTAAAACCATGCTGCTTGAGGATGCTCGCCGCCAGGCTGCTGCGGTTTCCCGAGCTGCACAGGACCGTCACCGGCTTTTCCGGGTGCAGTTCCTTGCAGCGGGTCCGGAGGTCCGGCGCCGGGATGTTTACTGCCCCTTTGATGTGGTTGTCGGCGTATTCGAGGGGAGTCCGCACATCCACCAGGACCATGTCCGAGTTCCCGGTTATCGTCTCGTAGAGTTCCTCCGCGGAGAGAAGGTGGATATCCGAGCTCCTCATCCCGGTGATGGCCCAGGCGGGCATCCCGCCTTCGAGATACCCCGTGATCCGGTCGACCCCGACCCGGTTGGCCCACACCCTGGCTTTGACGGTGTCGTCGAAATCGTCTGAGACGATGAGGATTTTCTTTTCGGAAGGGATGACCCACCCCGCGAAGGTCGGGAAATTTCCGCCCAGATCAAGGTGCCAGACCCCGGGGATATGAAGGCTGGCAAAAGACGTATAGCTCCTGACGTCCATGACGACGACATCGGGATCGTCCATTCGCTTTTTGAATTCCTCCGGCCTGAGGGCCTCCAGGGCCGGAAGGTCGGAGACAAGCTTCGGTCCCCTGCGGTTGATGTCGCTGCAGCGGCTGAAGTGATCGGGTGCGGGAGGCATATCCGAGGTCAGGGAACGGATGAAGCCGGATTTCTCCGGGATCAAAAGGGCCGCGTTGTACTTCCGCTCGTAGCCGATAGTCGACACCCACTTGGCCGCCAGGGAACGTCCGCAAAGGGACCCTGCCCCGTGGGCAGGGTAGACTTCACAGTGATCGGGGAGCTTTAAAAGCTTGTCGTGGAGACTTTGGAACAGTTTCCCGGCCAGTTCTTCCGCCCTGCCGGGGAAAAGGTCGGGCCTGCCGACGTCTCCGACGAAAAGGGTATCCCCCACGAAAACCCCCACCGGCGAGTCCCCGCGGGCGGTGTCCTTGACCACGTAGCTCAAGTGCTCGGGGGTGTGCCCTGGAGTCTCCAGAACCTCAAGAAGGAGTTTTTCAATCCTGATGTTATCCCCTTCCGCGAGGGGGACGTGATCGAATTCGCACTTCGCGGACCTGGCCACATAGATTTTGGCTTCTGTTTTTTTCGCGAGGTCCATGTGTCCCGAAATGAAATCGGCGTGAAGGTGAGTCTGCAGAATATGGGTGATCCTGACACCGAGGGCTCTCGCCTCCTCGATGTACAGATCCACGTCCCTGCGGGGATCGATGACGGCGCAGGTCTCCTTGCCTGCGAGGATATAGGAGCTGTGGGCGATCTTTTCAACGAAGAAGTGCTTGAGCAGCATGAAAGGCCTCCTTACAGGTAAAAAAAGTAAAAGATCGGGACGACGGTAAGAATAAACAGCACGGTCATCCCTCCCCCTGCTTTGAGAAAATCCGCGTTCTTGTAGCCTCCCGGAGTCTTGAGGAGGGCGTTGACCTGATGCGTCGGCAGGATAAAGGAGTTTGCGGCGCTCACCGCGACCAGGAGGACAAGTGGACGGGGATCCAGCTGGGCCATGTGGGCCAGGCTGATGACAAGGGGCGCCAGGATGATGGTGGACGCTACGTTGGACATCACAAGGGAGAAGAGGGTGGAAAGGGACGCGACCGCGAGGAGGAGAAGGAGGGGGTGCGATCCCTTCGTGATCCCCATAACGCTTCCGGCGACCAGTTCAGCGGTCCCGGTTTTCTGCATGGCGATGCCGAGGGGGATGAGGCCGGCGAGGAAAAAAACTACTTTCCAGTCGACGGCCTTGTAGACCTCTTCCATGGAAAGGACGCCGGCAATGACCATGGCGGCCGCCCCGCTCAGAAATGCGGTGGAAATAGGGGACCCCGTCAGGGCCAGAAGGATTGCCAGGAAGAAGCACACAAGGGCTATCCAGGCCCGGGAGTGGTCCCGGGCATCCCTTTCCATGGGTGTTATAACCACGAAATCCCTGTTTTCCCTGAGTTCCAGGATATTGGCCCACAAACCGTGGACGATGAGGGTGTCCCCCGCCTTGATGGGAAGGTCGGAAAAATCCCCCCGGATGTTTTCACCGTTGTGAAAAAGGATGACCGGCTCGACGGCGTAGCGCTTTCTCACCCCGAAATCCCTGATGGTACGGCCCACCAGTCCGGACCGGGGAGGGATAATCACCTCCGCGAATCCCGCGTATTCGGGGTCGCTCAGTTTCCTGAATTTTAGCAGTTGTTCACGGGGGAGGAGGCCGAAATCGGAAGCGAACCGCGCAATTGAATTTTCATCCCCCAGAAGGTAGAGCTCCTGGTTGGCCTCGAACCTGGTGTTCCTCCAGGGGGCGTACTGAATATCCCTGTCCTTGGAAACACCCAGGATGTGGAGCTGGTATCGATCCCAGATCCCGATCTCCTCCGGGTTCTTCCCGACCATGGGGCTACCCTGCGGGATCGCCCAATGGGACGTGGAAGGGGGGAGACGCCACGCATCGATAAGCTCTTTCTGCAGGGAGAGGACCTCTTCTCCGGCTGTCCCCTGGGGGAGGATGAAGGGGGCGAAAAGAAAAAAGAGGGCAATGCACGAGGCGAGAAGGACAATGCCTACAGGGGTGACGGCAAGGAGGTTGTAGGGCTTTAGGGCCGCGCTGACCAGGAGGTCGTTGATGAGGATCAGGGGGCCGGAACCCACCATGGTCAGCGTCCCCCCCAGGATGGCGGCAAAACCGATAGGCATAATGAGGCGGGAGGGGGAAATGCGCATCCTTCGGGAGATGCTCAAAATGGCGGGGAGGAAAAGGGCCGCGGCCCCGATGTTCTGGATGACGGCGGAGGTGAGGCCCGCGGCGGCCGACACCAGGGCCGTGATCCCGGCAGCGCTTTGGCCTCCATATCGGGAGACGACCCGGGCAAAGCGGTCGGTCACCCCTGTCTTCTCGAGCCCCTTTCCCAGGACCATCACGGCTATCATCGCGATGACGGCGTTGCTGGAAAAGCCTGAAAGGCTCTCCATCGGCGCCAAAATCCCCGTCCACCCGAGAGCCAGCATGCAAAGGAGCGCCACCAGGTCCATCCTCAAAACATCAAGGACCAGCAGGAAAACCGTGGCGCCGAGGATCATCAATACGATGGTGGTTTCCGGGGTCATTGGACCATTTTACATGGACAGATGGCGTTTGGGTAGGAAACAGGAAGGAGGAAAGACGGGAAGGGAGAAACTTCCGCATGGGGGCTGGGGCGGCATGGCGGGAAAAATGAAGGGAGAAGGGGAGAAAAACTGAATGAAGAAGGAGGAAACAGAAGCCCCTGAGCTTGTCAAATGGGAAGAAGGGAGCAAGGAAATATTTAAATGGCACGATGCGCGAAGTTGCATCATGATTTCGCACACGTTAAATGGCACACGAATTCCGGGTGTCAATTCCGGGTGTCAGAGCGGTACCGAATTACAATGTGAGATGCCTGAAAAAATGATAGCACATGAAGTGTGAAAAACGGGGGGAGAAGGTCCTGTAAATATCAGGGAAAAAGGCAACGGGTAACGCTGGAACGTAATTTCCTGTTACTCTCTACGAAATATTTTCCACTTTCTAAAATCTGAGTGTCGGATGGTGAATTCCGGCTGCCGGCCGTTGATAACGGCATGGAAACCTCTCGCAACACCCTGACGCCGCCAGGATTCAGTTGCACAGATTACCGACCGTTTTTTTACGTTCGGAAAGATCCTCGGCACTGCAGTTTTGATCCAGCCACTCAAAGAGCATGCCGATCTCGGTGCAGTAAGCCTCGATCTCGTTTTTGCTCTGTATCGTTGGATCATGGAGAAGGCCGCGTTTAAATGATTCCCAGTCGCTCTCGCACTGGTTAACGTGTGTCATCTCGTGGGCAATAACCGCATCGAAGATTATGTCCGGGTAGCAGGCCTTTTTCTGCGAATCCTCGTACCGTTCCTTTCCCACGAGTCTGCAGTTATCGATCCTTACTCCGAGATCTGTACCGGCCTGATATTGACCCGCTGCCTTTCCCCCGCCCTTTTCGGCGGCTATGGTTTGAGCGTAGATCCTGCCGGCCAGGACACCGATCGCCCTGTTATAGGCCTTGCCGTCCAGCCCGCTGTTGGTAAGAACAACGTTGCTGTAGGCCGTTAAAAAGGCCATTGATTGGCGAAGCTGTTCCATCACAGCCTCGCAGGGGTCCACTACATGGAAATGCCAGCTGGCGACCATGTTCTCTCGCCATACCCCCTCTCCTTCCTTGCCTTTACCATAAAGGAGGTGACGGACGGCAGGCTCATTTTTGTCAATGATCACCGTTTTATCTTCGATGACTTTTCCTGAGTATGTGCCACGGTAATTTACCATCAGCGGCAGGGTCACCGGGTGCGTAGGTCCTTGAATAACGGTTGTGTCGCCAGAGCTGGACACTGCCTGTGACCTTTTCTTAATGTCCGGTGAGAGAAACGTTTTAACTGTCTTTGTTTTTCGGGTGCAGGGATTGGTTGTAGATTCGGTGGTGTTCTGGGTCCACAGATAGGGCCGCCCTCCGGTGGCCATAAGTGAATAGATGCCGTTGGGCTGGACCGTCAGCATCACTGTGGCCCGGGGCTCCGCACCCATATCGAGATAACCGGTGGAGGTTTGCTTTGCGAAACCCGAACTGCCGGGCCGGGCCGTCCTCCCGTTCGGACCCTCTTCGCAGACCAGATGATCGTTTTTCCAGGATATCTTATCGGTCCGCGAATAAAGGAAATCGTTAGACTCTATCCATTTGTACACCCCGCCGTTGACACAGGCCCCGATGATGACCTTCCCTTCCTTGCTCTCCGTGTACATGGATTCTTCGGTGCGATTCGGATTATTGGTTGGGATACTTTTGAAGTTTCCTGTCAGGGAGTATTGAATGGTTATCTCACCTTTCCAGGCTTGGAATTCGTATGGATCGTCACCTGCAAATGCGGCGCATGAAATCACCGCAACAAGCAAGAAAGCAAGGGAACTTGCCACTTTGGACACGGTCTCACCTTTTCCTTTCCAGCAGGTTGTACAGGCGAGTCGGAGGCCCGGACTGATGTCAATGGAGTCTTCTGGGAACAGGCTTTTCGTGATGCCCTGTACCAGGTACCTTTGCCCTTTCCTCCCGTAAAACACAAGGCATGGAACCCGCGTTATTTCGGTCCTGGTATATCCTTGCTCATGGCGACATTTATGCCCAGCAGTCTCCATTCGGGTTTTTCAAATATATAGGACAGCTCGAAGGTTGTTGCCTCAGGTTTGGTCTGGAAATAACCTTTCACCTCCAGCTGGCCTTCATGGTCAATGCGGATATCGTTCGTCAGGACCGGACGAAGCTCACCAATCAGCGACATTTCCTGTTGGTCGGAAAAGCCGCTGAAAGCAGACCGCATTCCTTCCGGTTTCGACTGGATTTGAAGCAGCCTTGAGACACCATCGTAGAAAACAGTAAAATCCCTTTTCTGCACAGCCTGGGAGAAATGTACCATTGTAGTTTTGGTCAGGGAGACCAGCTCAGTTTCGGAAGGGATGGTAAGGCTTTTCACCTGGGCTATGGGGATCTCCCTGCCCGCCAGGCTGCCGGCGACCATATCAAATATCCGCCAGCTGTGCATCCAGGCCATTACGTTGTCCTCGCGGCGTGGAACGACAAGGCCAAGAACCAGAATTTCTCCCTGGTGCGGTAGGACCAGTATGGCCGCTTCAACCGGGGTTTCCTTTACGTCGGCGGCCCACTTTTCAAGTTTGGACAGAGGTTCATCCTGATCGGATGCAAGGTCTGCCTTCAGTGTCTTTTCATGAAAGGTCACGGATTTATTTTCGAGAAATTTCTTGAAATCCTCGTAGGCCTGGACCGGTTTCATGGCAGTGCTTTTGTCATATCCGTAGACGTAAATATATCCATAGGTAATTGTCTTACCCTCGCCATCGAGTCCCGAGACCCTCATCTCCACACCGATCTGTCCAGCCGGCCGGTCAGGGGCTTCTAATAATTCCCAGTCTTCTGGATACTCAAATTCGATCCTGGGTGGACCAGCCGATGAAAAGGTAGCCATGGGATTCGCAAAGGACCGGGAGACTTTCCCCATCGGCGTAAAGGAGACGGCCGCAGCCGCGAAATCCTTTGCGTAACGCTCATAGTCAGACGAGAGGGAAGAACCGGACACAGCAAAGATCAGGTCTCCGTGACGTGAAAAGGTTAACCGTACGATCTGATTTTTCCATCGGACGAGGACCTCATCTACCGGCCTCTTGTTGTAAACTCCCTGTCGGCGCAGGAGAACCACGTAGCCATTGGCCTTGACGTGTTCATCAACGTAGTCGCACAGACTCATCTCCAGGTCCAGGCGGATGTAGCCCACCTGAATGACGGCATCGCTCTTCTCTTCCCCGGGGGCCTCCTGCAGGGTCAGGGGTATCCAGTTAAGGGAGTCCTGTTTCAACTGTTCCGGTTCGACAGCGACCTTGGTGTCTTTCCAGTTCGCAGGCACCAGCAGGCTGAAAGACAGTTCTTCGCGCCCGAAGGGCCGGGTGCTCAAGTTGACATAGGAATTCTTCAGCTGGGTCGTGTCTGGTAATTTGTTGGCCCAGAACGCGCGAAGAGGCGACAGGGCGTCCTCTGCTCCCCTGGATGGTGCAGAGAGAAACAGCAGCACACAAAGTGAGACCAGCAGGCTCTTCCACATCACCCTCGTATCCTGTATCAAATCGGGAATCATGGTTTCACGCTCTTTTGGTATTTATACCGCAAAAAATGTCCTACGGCAGATTTCTGCTTCCAGAGCATGGATTTTGGCTGGGCCGATTCTTTTTTTATAGGTGTATTCGGGTTAACTGCGGGTCGGAGCCCACATCCCACACCTCACAGTCGGCAGGAAGAGAAGGTTTTTCCCTGGCCTCCGGGCTATCTCTTACCATCCCTCCCTGGTTTTACCAGTCCCTTTCTAAATGAAAAATTTTGCGTGCAAGAAAAGGGATTTTATTGTTCCTGATGTCCAAAGGGGATTCCATGGGGAAAATGATGACAGCCATATCCGACAAGACTGGTCTTATCAAGGCTGTTCGGAAAGAAGATATCCTCGAAGGGCACGGAACCCATGAGTGGCATCACTTGATGAGAGTCCTGGAGACGGAGCGGATTTTTGCTGTCGGCAACGGGGCTGATATTATGATGTTGAAGCTTTTTGCCCTTTTTCACGATACTTCCCAACGGAACGATGGCCATGATCCCCAGCATGGTCAGAGGGCCGCCTTCTTTACCGAGGGTTTGCAAGGGGTTTTCTTCGAGCCCAAAAAAAGACCATGGATAACCCCTCCCCTCCATTCACGACCAGACTCGGGGTGATATCCACCCCGAGTCCTCCATCTTTTGATCTGCTGGGAAGTCAAAGACTCTGATAGCATGGGTCAATACCATGGGCCATGGTGTCCTGGGAAACCGAACAGGGAAGCAGGAAGTGGAAAGAAAATCGCAACCTTCTTCCTTCTCCCTCTATCCCTGCCAAATAAATGAGACTTCGCGCGAAAGCCACAGAAGACAGCCTCACGCCCTTCGATGTTGGTTCGGCAGACTCGCCACCTGCTCCCCTCGCCGGAGCTCAGGGCGGGCGGGACAGACAGTTTAATACTGGGGACTGAGGGATATGCGGCGGGTGCCTAAAACCACCCGGCCTTTTTCATCGCCTCCATAGCGATCTTTCCGCCCGGCCCGTCGCTTCGCGCGACGCAGACGCCGACATCAGCTCCCACGGCTTCCCCAATATCCGCTACATCCCTGTTTGAAAATCCGGGGCAGAGCAAGACCGAATCGATGCCTTTTTCCCGGGCGAATTCACGGCAGACCCCGGCTGCCTCGGCGGGGTCCCTCACAACGACCACGAATAACTGGTATTTGCCTGTATCGACCTCACAGCGATGCTTCGCGTGATCGGCATCAGGCGACATGGAGATGGAAAGAGCTTTAAAAGCCATACTTCTGCCTCCCTTCCGGTGTAAAATATTTATGAAAATGATAACACAAAAAAACCCGGGGGCATGTCCCGATCCCGGCTGAATTTTCATCTTAACCTCTTGCCCGATCTGATCCTTTGGCCTTAAACTCGGGACATGGATTCTGTCTGCCCCTTCTGTTCTCTTTCCAGGGACCGGATTCTTTCGGAATCCGACCTGGTCCTCACCATCCGCGACGCCTTTCCGGTGAGCCCGGGCCACACCCTGGTCATCCCCAGGCGGCATGTGGCATCCGTTTTCCAGCTGGACATTATGGAGAAGGCGGCTCTCCTTGGGGCTATTGAGGAGGCCAAAAAGGGTCTGGACCGGGAGTTTTCCCCCTCGGGCTACAACATCGGGGTCAATGATGGGAAAGCCGCCGGCCAGACCATCCCCCACGTGCACATCCACCTCATCCCCAGGTTCGAAGGGGATTGCCCGGATCCCCGCGGCGGGGTGAGGTGGGTTTTTCCTGAGAAGGCCAAGTACTGGGATCGGAAGTAACCGAAGCAGATACTGCGTTGGACTCCCCTGACGCCGGTTTTACGGGAGGCCTTAGGGTCATGGAAGAAACGGTGCAAAACGGCCGGGAAGTTCGGTCGAGGTGGCCGCGGATACTGGGCGTCATCGTCCTATTGCTGGTTGTCCTGGGCCTGCTGGGTTTCTGGTGGGTAAAGAATAACCTGTACGCCGGTCCGTTTCGTGTGACGAAGCTGAGCGAAAAAGAGCAGAAGGTCCTGGATGAGAAGATAGACCGCCTGGAGCGAAGCGCTCTGGAAAGCGGCCCGGTTTTTTCAGGAAAACCGGACGAAAGGAAGGAAGGAGACCGCCTCGAGCCGGAACGCTACCGGGAAGATCCCGAAAAAAGGGAAATCCGGATCACGGAGAAAGAGCTGAACTTTCTCATCGCGAAGAATGAAGAAACTGCCCAGCGGGTGGCCGTCGACCTTTACAACGACACCGTGAGCGTGAAGCTCCGCATTCCCCTTCAGCCGGATTTCCCCTTTTTCGGCGGAAAAACCCTGAGGCTGAACTGCGGGGTGACCCTGCGGCAGGAGGGGCCGAAACCCGTCGTGGCTCTGCAGGGGGTGAGCATAGGCGGGGTTCCCATCCCGAACGCGTGGTTGGGCAATCTCAAGAACATCGATCTCGTCCGGGAGTTCGGGGACCAGCGCGGATTCTGGAAGGCTTTCTCCGATGGGGTGGAGAGCGTGACGGTTTCGGACGGCGCCCTGTACATCAAACTGAAGGAGTAGGTGAGGTCCGGTCCTGCCTTCTGATGTTTTTTGATAGGGCAGGGGATAGGAAAAAAACAAGGTTTTTTCCCATGTTCCGCCCTTGGATTGCCTACCCGTTTTCTTCCCACCTCAATTCCTGGTGTCAGAGTCGACAGGGAAATAAGGTTTTTCCTGGCCCCCGGGCTGTCGTCTCCCATCCCTGCCTGGTTTCACCCTTTTCTTTTTTAATGATATATTTTTTTGAAAGAGAAGGGGTTTTCCCGATCCTGATGGCCAAAGGGGATTCCGCGGCGAAAATGAAGACAGCCATATCGGACAGGGCAGGTCTGATCGAGGCTATTCGGACACAATATGTCCTCGCATGGCACGGGACCCATGGGTGGGACCACTGGATGAGGGTCCTGGAAACGGGACGGATTCTGGGGGCCGACAGCGGGGCCGACATGCGGATCGTGGAGCTTTTTGCCTTCCTTCACGACAGCTGCCGCCGCAACGACGGGCATGATCCCCAGCACGGCCCGAGGGCCGCCCTCTTTGCCGAGGAGCTGGACGGGGTTTTTTTCGAGATCGAAAAAAGTGCTATGGATATCCTTCTTCTGGCCATACGCGATCACACCCGGGGATATATCCACCCCGATCACACCATCCAGGTCTGCTGGGACGCGGATCGCCTCGACCTGCCTAGGGTGAACATCCAGCCAGACCCGCATTTTTTCGGCACCAGCGCCGCGAAAAGGATCCTTTTGAACGGGGAGGACAATGCCGGCGCATCAGGAACACACATGAAAGGAGCATAAATGGCCAACAAACGCATTCTATTGGTGGATGACGTCAAGCTGTTTCTTCAGCTTGGAAAAGCCCTTATGGCCAGAAGCGACACGCTGGTGGAAACAGCGGAAAGCGGGATCGAGGCCATTGACAAGGCCTTCCGCTCGCCTCCGGATATCGTATTCCTCGACCTTTTTATGCCGGACATGAACGGGGATGAGGTCTGCCGGACGCTGAAAAACGATCCACGGACGAAAAGTCTCCCTGTTGTAATAGTTTCCTCCGACGGAAAACCGGAAACGTTGAGCCTCTGCTTTGCCGCCGGGTGTGACGACTTCGTTACAAAGCCCATCAAAGCGGAGATCCTTCACTCGGTCATGGAAAGACACCTTCAGGAAAGGACGCGCAGGTTCGAAAGGGCCAAAACGGACATCCCCTGCGGACTTTTCTGCGGAGAGGAAAAAAAGGAAGCCCGCCTCCTTTGCCTTTCCCCGTACGGAGGGTTCGTCAAGGTAAGTCCCCTGCCCTATCCCGAAACCCTTTACATTCTCGATTTTGAACTCCCCCGAGACAGAGACAGGCTGCAGGTGGAGGCTCTACCGCGATGGGCCCGCAAGGTCTCGGAGGACAGCCCGGAAGGATCGGGATTCGAATTTCAGAACATCGAGGAAGAAAAGTATGAGCGGATCCGCAGATTTGTCCTGGAAAACGGCGTCCAATGAGGCTCTCCCCCATCATCCTGAAACATTAACCGATGAACCTTCCTGACCGCGCATTTCCCATCAACGAGAAGCCTTCCGCACAGGGGCCCGTCGTGTATTGGATGAGCCGGGACCAGCGCAGTGAGGATAACTGGGCCCTTCTTTATGCTCAGGAAAAGGCCCTTTACGCCCGCGAGCCCCTTCTGGTGGTTTTCTGTCTGGTCCCGGATTTTCTGGGGGCCACATGGAGGCATTACAGCTTCCTCCTCGGTGGACTCAGGGAAACCGCACGGGAGCTGGAGCGGAAAAACATCCCCTTCGTGCTTCTGGAAGGTGACCCGGCCCGGGAGGTGCCGCGCTTCTTGGAGTCGTCGGGGGTCGGCCTCCTGGTGACGGATTTTGATCCCCTCCGGGTAAAAGCCAGGTGGCGCGAGGCGGTCTCGGAGAAGATCAGAATCCCGATGATAGAGGTGGATGCCCACAATATCGTGCCCTGCCGCGTGGCCTCCCCGAAGCAGGAATATTCGGCCTACACTTTTCGCCGGAAAGTGACGGGTCTGCTTGATTTTTTCCTGCACCCGTTCCCGCCGTTAAAGAGGCACCCTTTCCCGGGAACTGTCTCCCGGATCGTAGACTGGGATGCGGTTTCCATGAGTCTGCGTGTGGATCGAGGCGTTGGGGAGGTCAAGGGGGTTAAACCAGGGGCGCGTGCGGGCCGCAAAATTTTAAAGATGTTCCTGGAAAAGGGAATCTTCCTCTACGATGAAAACAGAAACGATCCGTCCCTCGACGGCCAGTCCGGTCTCTCCCCCTGGCTTCATTTCGGCCAGCTCTCCGCCCAGAGGGTCGCCCTGGAGGTCATGTCATCGGGGGTTGCCCCGGCGACCAGAGCGGGTTTTCTGGAGGAGCTCATCGTCCGCAGGGAACTGTCGGACAACTTCTGCTTTTACAACAGCCATTACGACTCGGTGGACGGCTTTCCCGACTGGGGGAAAAAGACCCTGGGTGCCCACCGCCGGGATAGCCGGCCCTACCTCTACACACCGGATCAGCTGGAGGCGGCCGAAACCCACGATCCCTACTGGAACGCGGCACAGAGGCAGATGGTGCGGACGGGTAAGATGCACGGCTACATGAGGATGTACTGGGCGAAGAAGATTTTGGAGTGGACCCATTCTCCGGAAGAGGCGCTGGAGATGGCCATTCATCTAAATGACCGCTACGAACTGGACGGGAGGGACCCGAACGGCTACACGGGTATCGCATGGAGCATCGGCGGGGTCCATGACCGGCCCTGGGGTGAGCGCCCGGTTTTCGGAAAGATCCGGTACATGGCAGCGAGCGGGCTCAAACGAAAATTCAGGCTCGATCCCTTCCTTGCCTCCTTTGGAAAATAGGGCCTGATCAGACAAGACGGGACCATTTTCCTGTCCCCTCCGCTCCTGAAAAACCTAGCCGATTTTGTCGCGGAGGATTTTTCCTGTGGGAGTTTTCGGAATAGCGGTGACGAACTCGATGATGCCGGGGATCTTGAAATCCGCGATCAGGCCGCGGCAGTGGTCGATGATCCCCCTTTCCGTGCAGGGGCCGTCTGCCACGATCAATGCCTTTATCGACTGGTCGCCGTGGCGGGTGGGTAGGCCGAAGACGACCACCTCCTGCACCCTGGGATGGGACCTTATCGCCCTTTCGGTCTCGAAGGGGTTGACTTCGTATCCTCCCCTGTTGATCAGGAATTTTTTTCTCCCCGTGAGGGTCAGTCTTCCCCTCGAATCCCTGAATCCCAGGTCCCCGGACAGGTAGAACCCTTCCCGGAAACTCCAGGCATCCGCTTCAGGGTTGTTCTCATAAGCGGTGATCCCGGCAGGGCTGGCAATGGCGATTTCGCCTTCCTGACCCTGAGGAAGGACCTGGCCTTCCTGGTCCAGGATCTCGACGCGGACACCTTCGAGGGGCAATCCAACCGTCCCCAGGGATTCCTCTATGTTCCGGTCGAGATTGACGCTGATGGTTCCTGTTTCGGTCGAACCATATACCTGGCGGATGAAAAAACCGTATTTCTCCCTGAAGGCCAGGTTGTCTTCAGGCAGGAGGGGAGCACTCGAAGAGAAAGCAACGCGCAGGTTTGAAAGGTCCGCGGTTCCCCGCAGGGGAGTGGCAGCCAGAGAGATGTACATGTAGGGAACGCCCCCGAAATAGGTTATGCCCTCTTCCGAGAGGATCCTCAATGTCTTCCTCCGGTTGAAGTCCTGGACGGGGTACAGTGTCCCCGAGGCAACCATGGACGTCAGCATGGTGCGGACAAGGCCATTTACGTGAGAGAAAGGGGCAGCCCCTAGAAATCGATCGCCATCGCCCAGGCTGAAGACCTCCGCCAGCCTTTTGAGTTCGAAGAGAAGCTGGCCGTGCGTCCGAAGGACCCTCTTGGGCTCTCCCGTCGACCCCGATGTGAACTGGAGGAGAACCGGCACATCAACGGAGTCGATTTTTTCGACATCCCTTTTCTCTCCACCCCGGAGGGTGCTGGTTATTCCGTCCCCATCTATCCCGATCAACACCGGGGGGGATCCCATCCGCCCCAGGACCTCGCCCGCCAGCGGGGCGGAATCCTGTGCAACCACGATGGCGGAAGGTGCCAGACTGCCAAGGTATGATTCGAGCTCCTGCCTCCGGAAATGGGTGCTGAAAGGGACGACTACCGCACCAGCCCGTAAAACTCCGAAAAAGGCAGCGACAAAAACCCCGGAGTTGGGAAGCATCAGGGCAATGCGGTGGCCCCTTTCTATTCCAAGGGAGGCAAGGCGGCGGGAAAAATCCTCGGAACGGGCAAGGAGCTCCCCGTAATCCCAATCTTTGCCGCTTTCCCGGACGGCCAATCGGGAGGCCATTCTCGAGGCGGCCCCCTCCAGAAGAATATCCAACCCGGGTTTTTGGCCGTTCATCTCAGGTAGTCCCCGGCGAGGAAGGAGGCCAGGCTTCCAATGGTGAAAAAGTGATCGGGGACCAGGTCGTCATCATCGATGGTCAGATTGAATTCCTCCTCAAGGCCTGCGACCAACTGGATGATCTCGACGGAATCAAGTCCGATCCCCATGCCCAGGAGCCCGGTATCCTCATCAAAATGGTCATCTTCCTCCAGGACTTCCATGGAGGACAGGACCCGCGCAATCCCGTTGAGAATTTCCTTCCTTTTGCGGATCAATGGCCGAGCCTCATGGGCTTTCTCCTGGGCTGGCGGATTGCTCGTGGAACATTTCATGCCAGGAACTGAAAAGAAACGGGTTCTCCAGAACGCGGCTTTCGGTGATCTCCAGGAACCTGTCTAAAAGTCCACCAATCCTTTCCCGTCTTTTCCCCCCATCCGGAACCTGCAGAGGGTCCATGACGAGGATGTCGAAACGATCCGCCGCCCGGCGAATGGTGAACACGGGGATGATGGGCGAGCCGGTGGAGAGGGCCAGGGCTGGTGCTCCCGTGGCCACAGGCAGCTTCCTCCCCAGAAAATCCTTCAGGATACCCGAATGATCAAGACCACGGTCCGGCTGACACCCCATGGAGATGAGGTGGTTTTCTGACAGCCTCTCCTCCAGTTTCCTCACGTAACCGAGGTTGGTCCCGGCTCTCTTGTAGATGAGGGACCGCCCGGGTTCAATCCGGATCCTCTCCTTGAGGTATTTATTCTCCGCCTTGATATATATCCGGTTGACAAATCTGATCCCGAATCTCGAAAGAGAGGGGCCGTGGTTGTACGCGCTGAGGTGGCAGAGGGGGAAGCCGGCCTCATGGAGTCCCTTCTTCAGAACAAGATTGCTGAAAAAAAAGGGGGTAACCCAGAGGATGGCGCCTCTCCCGTCCTGAAGGGCCCTTTCGATAGACGAAAGGCCGTGAACCCTGATGTCCGGTTTCCACCCACCGGGGCGCAGTTCCCTGAGATACTGGATCTTCTGCTCAATGATATTCATGGACCGGAAAATCTCCATCCGGCCAGGCTCTGGCAGCCGATTCCCGTTTTCGCGGATCCCCCTCAGACCCCTAATCCTCGCCCGTGCGCCCTTTCCGGGACCCAGCCTCGAGAGAATGGCGAGGGGGAAGCTGAAAAGCCTCCAGGCTCGTGGCGGAAATGCCCAGGAAATCGGGAAAAGGAGGGTGATCCCCAGAAGTTCGCCAAAATCTCTTCCGACCAGAAGGGGACGTTTCCTAAAATCCTCGTTTTTCACTTTTTCAGAGGTGTTCCTGCCCATTTCCCTGTCTTGCCGCCTTTCCACCGCCTAATCCCGGTCCGGGATCATCTGCCCTTCCAGCACCCGGAAAAGAGGCGGAAGGGAGAGGTTCCGCTTCCGGGCAAAGGGTGACTAAATTTGCCCTTACATTTGATCCTTTTTTCAATCATACTTCCTAGTTATGAGGAAGATTCGCATCAGAAAGTTTTCGGATCAACCTCCCGGGATCCCCCCTCGGGCCTCAAAAAGCCAACCCTGCCAGTCCACTCCCTGTGCGGCCATCAAAACCCTCGGGGAAAAGGATTTCCCGAAATGGGATCAGTTTGTCATGAGCCATCCGTTCGGGTCAATATTCCACACCACATCCTGGATGAGCGTCGTGCGGAAAACCTACGGGATAGAACCTCGTTATGTCTACCTCGAGAAAAACGGCCGGATCCGGGCATGCCTGCCCCTTTTCATGATCCGGAGTTTCATCACCGGCGATCGGATGCTTGGCCTTCCCGCGGCCTCCACCTGCGAACCCCTGACGGACGGGGAGGCCCTTTCAAGGATGATGGAGTTCGTCCAGGGCATCCCGGATCCTGAAAAATGGGTGCCGTGGGAAATCAGGACCAGTGAGAGGTTCCCGGTCCAGATCCCTTTTGCATGCCGACGGAACCTGCATTTTGTCACTCATTTGCTGAACCTGGACCGTCCCTTGAAAGACGTGTGGGCCTCTTTCCACCGGGGACAGGTTGTCCGGTCCATCCGGAAGGCGCTGAGGAGCGGTCTTACCCTTACGGATTGCCGTGACAGGGGTGAGGTGTCCGAGTTCTATAGTCTCTATCTGAAAATGAGGACCCACAGGGGATTGCTGCCTCAGCCCCTGTCCTTTTTCCAGAACCTCTGGGATGAGTTGAGCCCCAAGGGATTGGTCCAGCTTTCCTTCGCCAGGCTGGGATCAAGAGCCGTCTCAGCAGTTTTTCTGCTCAAATACCGCGACGCGGTTATCTACGAATACGGCGCAACCCATCCGGCTGCCCTGAAAGCAAGGCCGAGCCACCTCCTTTTATGGCGCAGCATCCGGATGGCACACTCGGAGGGGTATCGGTGGTTCGATTTCGGGCGTACCGGGCTGGACAATACGGGCCTCCTCATCTTCAAGGATCGGTGGGGAACCAAGCGGGTCCCCCTCGTCTATTTCCAGGCGCCGGCAGGGACGAGGATCGGCAGCCTCCGGCAAAAATGTTTTTTGCCCACGGCCATGAACATTCTGATGAGAAATTCTCCGGACCTTGCCTGTCGCTGGATGGGGGACCTCCTTTATCGCCATACCCTGTGATCCGAATTCAGGGCAATCAGGGCGGACGCCATCGGACCCCTGCCCGCATGCGTGCATCATTGCCGGCGAGGGTGTTCCGCACGGATGGTGCCGTGAAGAAACGGACCAGAGGCAGCCTGGGCTCAAGGCCGACGGGTTCTGAAAAAACGGTTTCATGGCCGCCAGCGGACATGAGACGAAAGCTCAAGCCTGGGCCTTATCTGGCCGGGTCCCGGGAAGGGCAGCCCCCGGGAAAGGGCGTCCCCGCCCTTCCGCGAGCGAAAAGGGGAACAGCTTATCATTCCGCCCTGGTCAGGAAATCTGTGCAGGTGCCGTAGCACGTCCCGGGTGGGATCTCCCTGTAGGTCGACGTCTTGCTGGCCGTGGTTCCGTCTGGATCCATGACGAAGGTGCCGCTCTCGTTATAGCTTTCGGTCCCGCCCCGGAAGCTGAAGCGCCTTGAGCACACCCTCCCCCCGTAGGTTCCCTCCAGGTCATCGGTGTAGGAGGCCCGGGAAGGGTCGGCAGGATTTTGGGTGATGACCAGTTCAACGGGCACATCATATTCCGGGCAGTTGCCCTCGCAGGTATAGGTTCCCTCCCAGGTCCCGGAGATATCTTCCGGGTCCTCTTCGCAAGGGCCAGCGCTGAACTCGATACGATCCAGGGTCACCTCGGAATCGACGGGGGAGGTCACCTGGATGCAGACCGAATAGGACCCGATGTTGATGATGTCGAGGGTATGGGTGTTGGCTTTGGCCGACGATGGCTCGACGTTTACTGGCTGATACTGGTCGTCGAGGGTAATGAGGAACGGGCCGTAGATCTCTCCCTCTTCGCAGACGAAGTCGACGGCCTCGGCGGGGGCTATGCGCGGCGTGAGGGACCCTCCCGGGGTCATAAGGGGCACTGTTTTCCCTGGGGCGCTTCCCGGAACGACACCGGGATCAAAGAGGATCCAGGCGATGTTTTCCTGGAGGTCGAGGGCCAGCGAGCCGAAGGGGCCCTTGAAGCGGCCGGCATCGTGGTTGACAGTGAATGGAATCGACGTTTCACCCGCCATCAGCGGAATGTTTTCCCCCTGGCTCCCTATATCGAGAATTATCTTTCCGTCGGAATCTCCGCTCCCGCCCCCGCAGGAAATTACCCAGGCCGCTGCGGCCGCAGCGAGAAAACCGGCCGTAAACATGCAAGTTCTTGATTTCATGGCACCACCCCTTTCCTGAAAAGGAACAGGATCACCCTTTTGGCCGGCCAGCCACAGCCTTAATAAATCTGATGTTCCATGCCACTAAGACATCTGTAGATTGCAATTATAGCAGACGTTTCAAACCTTGAAGGCTCAGGGAAGATTGCCCCGCGGTGCCCTACGGGCAGGAAAATGTTGACAAAAAACCATGGGGAACCTGAATGTCGGGATGGTATAAGGTATAATAAAGCGATATCAAGGCAGGAACCGGAACCATCGCATCCCGTTCAGGAGACCCGCATCTCATATCTCACCTCGTTATCCAGACGGGAAGCCGAACAAGGAGGCCCCCTTTGAAAAGTGACGTCACCGTTGTCCTCGGCGGCGAGGCCGGCCAGGGGATCCAGACCATCGAGTTCATCCTTGCCCGTGTCCTGAAAAGATCGGGCTTCCACGTCCTTTCAACCAAGGAGTACATGTCCCGGGTTCGCGGGGGGAGCAACACGACCACCCTGCGTGTGGGGGACCGCCCCGTCAGGGCGCTGAAAAACGACATCGACCTTCTGGTCGCCCTCGATCCGGCGGTCATCGACCACGTCGGAGGCCGCCTGAGGGAGGACTCCGTAATCCTGGCCGACTTCGATGCCTCGCATCTGGATAGAAAAGTCCTGAGCGTCCCCCTAACCGCTATGGCCGTCGAAGCGGGCGGGGAGCTCTACGGGAATACGGTGGCTGTAGGGGTCCTGACCGGGCTCCTGGATGGCGATCAGGAGGTCCTGGAAGAGCACGTAAGGGGATATTTTTCCCGCAAGAAGCAGGAGGTTATCGAGCACAACGTGGACGCTGCCCAAAAAGGCTACCGTGCCGGCGAGGATCTCCGAAAGGAAAAGGGCATCCGTCTTTCCGTGGCCCGTGATGAGGGTGTGGCCGACAGGCTCCTTGTCAACGGCGCCGAGGCGGTGGGAATGGGAGCCATCGCCGGGGGCTGCAATTTCATAGCCTCCTATCCCATGTCCCCCTCGACGGCGGTCCTGACTTTTCTGGCATCCCGCGACGAGGAATTCGGGATCGTGGCGGAGCAGGCCGAGGATGAGATCGCCGCGGTCAATATGACCCTGGGAGCCTGGTACGCGGGGGCAAGGGCGATGGCCACCACCTCCGGGGGCGGATTCGCCCTAATGGAGGAGGGGATAAGCCTTGCCGGGGTCCTCGAGACCCCCCTGGTGATCCATCTCGCCCAGCGTCCCGGTCCCGGGACGGGCCTGCCCACCCGCACCGAGCAGGGGGATCTGGAGCTCGCTCTATATGCCGGACACGGGGAATTCCCGAGGGTCATTTTGGCGCCCGGAACCATCGAGGAAGCCTTTTCCCTCGCGGCGAAAGCCTTTAACGTGGCCGACCGCTGTCAGGTGCCCGTCTTCATCCTCACCGACCAGTTCACCATGGACACCTACTACGATATTTCCGGATTGCCCCTCGAGGAAACGGAGGCGGCAAGTCACATCATCAGGACAGAGGCCGATTATCTCCGCTACCGGATAACCGAAGACGGCATTTCCCCCAGAGGGGTACCGGGTTTCGGGGACGGGCTCGTGGCTGTCGACAGCGACGAACACGGCGAGGAAGGCCACATCACCGAGAGCGCCGCCGTGCGTACCGCCATGGTGGAAAAGAGGCTTCGCAAGATGGACCAGATCATCAGGGACGCGGTGCCCCCGGTTTTTTCCGGGCCAGAGGATTTCAGGACGCTTCTCGTCGGGTGGGGTTCGACCTTCCATGTCATCGAGGAGGCCATGGCTCTGTCTGCTGGAAAAAAGGCAGCCCATCTTCATTTTCCCCAGGTCTACCCCCTGCCGCCCCAGGCGAGGGATTATCTTGACCGGGCCGAGAAGGTAGTCGTCATCGAGAACAACGCCACAGGGCAGTTCGGCCGCATCCTGAAGATCCACGCCGACAGAAAACCGGACCGCAGCATCCTCAAATACGACGGATCGCCCTTCACGGTGGAGGGCCTCGCCTCCGCCCTGGACGGGCTGGGCTGAAAGGACAGTCATGGGAAAAAACCCCTTCGACATGGATAATATCGACATCGCCTGGTGTCCCGGGTGCGGCAATTTTTCCATCCTCGAAACGGTCAAGGCGACACTGGCAAGCCTCGGGAAAAAACCGGAAGAGGTGGTCATGGTCTCGGGCATCGGGCAGGCCGCCAAAACCCCCCACTATCTTCGCTGCAACTTTTTCAACGGGCTCCACGGGCGGGCCCTTCCCGTTGCCACGGCTATCAAGGCGAGCAATCCGTCCCTCACGGTCATCGCCGAAAGCGGGGACGGCGACATGTACGGGGAAGGGGGCAATCACCTCATCCATGCCATGCGGCGGAACCCCGACATCACCAACATCATCCACAACAACATGGTTTACGGCCTCACCAAGGGCCAGGCCTCGCCGACCAGCCGCCCGGGTTTTGTCACCCCGGTGCAGGTCCACGGGGTGTTCGAGGAGCCCTTCAATCCCGTGGCGGTCGCCATTGCCATGAACGCGTCCTTTGTGGCGAGGGCCTTTTCCGGCCACAAGGAGCAGACGGCCCGGATCCTCCGGCAGGCCATCGAGCACAAGGGTTACGCCCTGGTGGACCTTTTCCAGCCGTGCGTTTCATTCAATAAGGTCAACACGTTCAAGTGGTTCGACGAGAACGCACACTACCTGCCGGATTCATTCGATCCGTCGGACCGGACGGAGGCCTTCCGGGCCGCGACGGACCCGGGAAAACTCGCTTTGGGGGTTTTCTATGTCAATCCCTCCAGGAAGCCTTTCGTGGAGAACCTGCCGGCCTACAGCTCCTCTAAAGAGCCCCTGTATGCCAGAAAGCCTGACCGGGAAAAACTGGCCGCGCTCATCGCGTCCAGGACATGACCGGAATGGTTTTCAGGTTATCCTCCATGAGCTCGAGGCGCCGGCGATGCCTCACCCCGGTATTCCTGTTATCCGAAAAGGGCCTGTTTTCCCCCGACGCAAAAGGGCCTTTGACTCTCCCGGGGGTTAATGCTACCTAGTCGTTCATGGCCAACCTGCATTATTACCTTTATTTCCTCGCCTCCGATGAAGAGGTCATAGGGGCCGTCTGGGAAAAGATCCGGGGCCTTCACCAGCTGTCTGATGGGGAGATAGACCCCGAAAAGACGGGGGCTTCCGTCTCGCGCTTCGGTTCCGGGAAGGGGATTTCCGCGTCCCTGTCCGTCGCGGGGCACATCGCGACCTTGGAGTTGGTATTCAGGGAGGCCTCTTCAGGGGATATGACCTCCCAGCTGGGCAAAACCCGCGAGGCTATCGAGGAAGAGCTTCTGGACTCCATCGGGGAGTCCACGCTGCTGATAGACCCCGAAGGAGAGGGGAAAGGGGAGGGGATCCCCTTGCCGGACGGGATCCTCCACGGGGGGAGTCTTTCGGTCGTTCCCGAAAAGAGGGGAGAGCCTCGACGGTTTTTCATCGCGGGTACGGAAAACGGGCCTCTCCTGGACTGGGTCCGGGAAAAACTGGTGCCGCTTGACCGCCTGACACACGAGATGGCCCGGGAACTGGGCTTCGATGAGGATCAGCACGAGACGGTTTCGGGAAAGATGGATGAGATGAACCGGCAGGTGGGCGGCATCCTCAACGAGAAGAGCAAGGAACTGTCCCATCTGGAGGAGGAAGTGAGCGCCATCTCGGACATCCATGCCCAGATGACCAATTACAATTCCCTTCTGGGCAATATCGCCCACCGCCTCCGCACGGGGATGCCGTGGTTCGACCGCCTCCATTCCAGGGCCTTCGGGGATCAGGAAACCTTCTTCCAGAAGCGGATCCGGAGGCGCGCCGACCGCCTCCTCGATTCCCTGTCGCTGACCCAGAAGGATCTGTCGCGGTCGCTGGAAAACGCGAGGGCGGCAGTGGACGTGATCAAAAGCCGGGTGGATCTGAACAGGAGCAGGACCAACCTGGAGCTCCAGCAGCAGATCAGCTCCATGATGAGGCAGAACATCCACATCCAGGAGGAAATGCAGGTGGCGGGGGTGGCCGCCTCCCTTATCGAGTTTTTCGTGGTCCTTTATTACGGGTTGGGGGTGTGGAAAACCCTGGCGGGAGAGGAACTCATGCACAACATCCCCCCTGGCCTGACCGGCACCCTGATTTCCTTCTTCTCCCTCTCGGTAGTGATCGGGACCCACAAGACGGCGAAGGCCCTGAAGGAAAAATCCACCCGCCCCGTGCTCCTCTGGGCGGTGATCGTCCTTGCTATGCTAGGGGCTCTCGTGTGGGTGACGGCTCTTTACGCCCACTGACATTGAGAGGGTCGCGAAAAGTCCAGGCGGGCCTTTTCGCTCCCCGGAAAGGGAAAAGCGTGGTTTTCCCTTTCCTCACGGATCAAGGACGTACGATGCCGGTCCTTGATCCGGGCGCCCCGACCGGGGCGCATTG